>Ga0123356_10000780_pt1 | contig 35312 bp, 29 predicted proteins | sample TergutEmb28metaG_2_FD_92546 | JGI IMG/M metagenome (GOLD analysis project Ga0123356, IMG submission 92546) | Embiratermes neotenicus P3 segment gut microbial communities from Petit-Saut dam, French Guiana - Emb289 P3 | ecosystem: Host-associated > Arthropoda: Insects > Digestive system > Gut ...
AACGGCTCATTTACAAGAAATGTATTCAACTGCATCAATATGTCTTCTAACCTTTTCTTTTCAGAACGTTGCTGGTGGAAGCTATTCAATAAAAAACTTATTATTACAGACAAAATTGATGCCACTAAACCTGATAACAAGATGTTTGCGTCTACTTGCACAGTAATCCCCTTTGAATAAGTACAACATGCTTACTAGATGAAACATACGATAACGCTGAAAAACTAGACTATCTCAGGATAATCATCTCAATATATATTATGAGAAAAGTATTAAAAAATCAGACTATCTTACTTCACCGGATATGGCCTCTCACATGCTTTTAAGCACAATTAGCTTTGTTTCGTCACTTAAGACTATTTTTCCGGACTACTGTACACTTAATACCTTTTACATCTGATGAACTTGAATTGTAAGCAGCAATCCACCCTTCCATTTTTTGACCGTCTCCAACAATTTTAAGTACAACGGTTCCAAATCCGATACGTTTTTTGTCTGTGTGATTTACTATCAAATATATAAAACCAGCCCTTAATTCACCTTTTAAAGAATAATTCTTAATGTAATCACCTTCCATACTTTCATCTTTTAAAACATGTGTTGAAACCCCGGATATTTTCGATGCCTTTTGGGTTAATGTAAAAGATGCATTCCTCCTGCTAGGTGGTGATGCAGAAACTACCTCCCATGTTCCCTCAACATTATGCCCATTATAAATAACCCCTCTAAACCAAGGTGTTACTACTTTTATGGATATTTGGATTATTCCAAATATTAGGATATACGTTATTACCCCAGAAACAACTCCAAGTAATATCGGATTATTCATACTCAACAGCCCTTTCATAATTTAACCTTAATGAGTTGGCCTATTTTTTTACTACTTTGGTATTATTGTTTTGCTAAATCTAAGTGTAACCGTATTATAACTGATTCCATGTGTGTTTTTACTTTATTGTAAAGTACATCTATTTCATCATTATTAATTACCATTTTAAAATTAGTCATTGTCGCAATTTTGGCTAACCCCCAACCCAACTCTCTCATGTCTTTTCTTAAAAAGTTTTCATATGTTATTTCAGCCAATTCTGCGGTAAGTGACTGATCTTTTTGAAGGGCGATAAATCGCTCTAACCTAATTTTTGATGCAGAATAAATATATAAAGGTATTATATTCCAATTACTATTTGACATTAATGTTTCAACCTCTTCAACAAATCTAGGACCACTTATTACAACATTACTACGACCATCATATTTTTCTAGTAAATCTCTTGCCAAAATATCTTTATGCTCATTTTTTGCGCATAGCTCATATTCTAAAAAATCTGAAATGGTTTCATAAACAGAATTTTTGTTTTTGAAATCCTCATAACGCTTATAAGCTAAGGCACTCATTTCATAATGCCCGAAGTTGTATTTTGTAGCTAAATATCTTCCAATACCAGATTTCCCTGCATGTGTAGAGCCTGCGATTAAAATACAGGTTGGCTTCCTTTCGTTTGTATAAGAAACTTCACTACCATGTATTATATCAAGATTTGCCTTTTCTATGGGCCCGACAGTAGTATATGGCTTTTGTTCTGGCAAATTGTTTTCTTTTACTAGTTTTTGCACTTTTCCTACAACACTTTTATTAATTTCTACAGGAGTACAGTACGAGCAATCTTTAATGGCTTGTACTAAAGAATACGTATATACTCCATGTGATATTTCCCCACTTAGCTCGTGAGAATTTTCTCCTGGAGAACAACTAAAAAAAGATATTATTCCTCTCCTCCGAGAAATTTCAGCTGTTAAATCACCAAAAGAATCAGTAGCTACAGAACGGCTAGAAAAACTACGACAAGCATCAAATATCATTACAATTGTATTAATTCTTGATTTATTTGCAATATCAATAAGGTCTGTTGTTGAGATTGATGTATTTTCCATGGTCTCCATACTGTTATCATTTGTGTCATAGCTTGTAAGATAGTCTTTCCCTTCGCGAGAGAAGCCATGTCCCGCATAATAGAAAAATAATATGCTATGCTCTTCTTTTTCATCAATTGCTTCAATTTCGTTTAATAGTTTTTTAAATTTTTCAATTGTAAAATTAGTTCCACCTAGTAATTCTGTTTTTATGTTAGGTATTACCTGAGAAATAGTTTCTATAAAAACATTTGCATCTTTTTCACAATATGATAGTGTTCTAAGATGCTCATATTTATTCAACCCAACGGCATAAGCATATGCTTTCTTCCACGCAACCTTTCTCATTTTTTTACCCTCTTTCTTATTAAAGTACTATTTGCTATTTGTGAGATATATACGTAAAACATGTTTTTTCTATATTATTTTGAATATTACTTACCATTTTTCAACCGAGTATGTATTGTTATAAACCGGATACACCAAAATATCCAATTTTTGTTCTTCAAACCTTTCGATACATTTTTTTTCATCTACTTCGTTAGAGGTAAGGGCAAAAAATGTTGGACTCAATGAAGATATTCCAAGCATGTCACAATGTGGTTTATCGCTATCATATAAACCTCTCACGTTTTCTGCAATTTGGGTAGAACGGGGAAATATTTTTGAAATAAACTTTTTTACACTTAATCCCCCCTCATCATTAAAACGGTCTCCAAAAACGATATCGCTTATACCGGAAATATCTTTGATCGCAAGTTTAGGTAATGCTACACATTCTAAAACTGCATTAACATAGCATTTATAATTTTCATTGGGAACATCTTTTAAATTTTTTACCACTTCCTGTTCTAAATCTGTAAACGTTTTTGAGGATGCCGGTTTATAGTCAATCGGAATGCCAATAACTGCACTACCGTTATACTCTGTTGCGCCCGCAAGAGTATATCCCGGAGACAATACCTGGATTCCGTATTTGTACAAGCCTGTTGCAAGGCATCCGCCAACACAAATGTTTTTTCTTAAAATTTCTGAATCGCCTACATTATATTGTTCGCCATAATTGGTTACAACGAGCCGAAACAAATCTTTATTTGAGATAGGATTACCAAAAAGCTCATTTATTGAACTGCAAACTGCCCCGAGGCTTGCGCCATTGGATGCAAATCCAGAATGGCGCGGTACATTTGAATCATCGATACTTATGCTAAGTGACGGAAAAATATTTAACACTTTACACATAATTTTATAGCCATGGTTGATTACCGCTGGATTTTTAGCATTTTTGTCTATATACAAAATTCCATTCTCATCATCAATAACTTTTGTTGATATTTTTATCGGATTATCTATCGATACGACGATTCCACCTGCAGAATAAGTCCATTTGCTGCCTATTGTAAAAACTGTATCATCAATTGACATCGGGGCTAAACGCGTTGGGAATTTTAATTTTATGTTTCTATACATAGGTTTAATTTCTCGGATATTTATCTTACCCTGGAAACCATGAAGTATCGTTCCCGCTTTAAATAATGTAGCATCTTTGCATTTATACTCAAACTCTTGACACAAACTCATAATCGCCCGCCCTCAACTATCGTTATTACCAACGTAATCAATCACAAATACTGACAGTAACGCTTTTATCTCAGTTAGTATGATTGTGATAATGCTGATATCAATTAATTTATCTACCATAGTTTTCCTCCAATATACGACTAAATACCATGTTTTTTATTCGTAAAATGCTGTCATAATACTTTTCCATGCTTAAATATAACCTAAAAACCATCTATATTCCAACCGAAGATATCAACGTGCGCCACGTCGTACTTCGCGGTAATAGGGGCGACCTTTTCCCGGATTTCTTCTTTGGTTAGCATTTTATTTGCTCTATCCTTTTCAACACGCCTATAGAGAGCGGGCGGCAGGATGCCGCCCCTACATTGATAAATATAATATAATTCGGAGACAGGCGGGGCGTTTTTCAGTAAAATTTGGGCTGGAAAGGCCGGACGGGGCCGCCCCTACGCCGGCGGTTTCTGGTCTGTCTTTTTGATAATTTCCAGCATCAGCCTGATCTCCCGCACCGCGCCCATCACTTCCAACTCGACAAAAGCTTGGCGCTTATGCAGGTCAAGCCGCCTAATGCTACCCTCCATACCGACCAACGCTCCTGATGTAATAAAGATTCTGTCGCCTTCAAAAAAGCCTACCGACCCGGTGATACAGAAATCATCATCAAACAGGCGCTCCCAGTACCGCCGCTCCTTTTCCCGCAGCACCACGTCTTTCTTATCGGCCCCGTAGTGGAGTATCGAGCGAATATCTCTATGTCGCACCACATCCGTTATGGCCTGTTGTAATTTCCCCGCTATCAAATCTGCATTTATTGGGGATTGGATGAAAACGTATCCCAGAAACAGCCGCTTGCGCACTTTTGTGACGATGCCCCGCTTTATGTAAGGCGCCTCCTTTAGCGGGATGAACGGCAGATATTCTGACGGGTCAAGGGTACGCTTGAGCGTATGCAGCACCTGTTCTTCCGCGCCGGCCTTCACGAACAGTATCACCCAGTTCTTCATTTTCAGTTCCTCAAGGCAAAGGCTACGCCATGGCCGCATGGTTTGAGCCATGCGGCCTGATATCTTTAATTACGTTCCCTGCCGCAGTTAGCGTGCGCTTGGCTTCTGCTAACTTGCGAACAGGTGCTTTTAACGGCAGGCGGCAGGTTGCCGCCCCTACATTTACAGGGGTGGTGAGCGGGAGCTTTTTTGACTGCTTTTAGAGGGTGGTTCTGCCTTGGCCTGCGCTGTATTGGCGTGCTGGCGCGGGCAAAGCTGAATTGATTATCTGCAAATTCACCCTCTCCGTCAAAGCTACCCTCACCGCCCCCGTCGCAGTTACGGCCAAATCCGGGGGTTGTGGCCCCGGGTCTGCTTATATATAATGATAATATAGCTGTACTGGGATAATCAAGGCTTTACGGAAACTTTACACGGGATCTAGGCTCAATGGACGGGCGACCGGGGCGGGCGACCCTACAGATTGTTGATTTCGTCCGCCGACAGCCCCGTCATTTTCGCGATTTTTTCTACGGGCATGCCGTCGAGTTTCAAATTTTTGGCGACTTCTGCCTTGATCTTCTGTTCCGCCGTATAAATGGCGCTGTAAACGCTTGAGCGGTTAGCCAGATATTCCTCGTAGGCCCTTCTCTCGGACGGCGACATTTTCAGCAGGTCTAACTTGAGCGATGCTTCCTCTATTCCGTTCGCCATTGAATCGCTCCGAACAGCGGATTTTTTGAGGACATACATCCACTCGTTGAATCCGCCGCGCTGTTGTTCATCAAACATCTCCGGCAGGATTAAGTAGTATTCCGGGTGGATATCAACTTTAGCGCTCGACACATTGGCGATATCGCAGGCCTGCTCGAAACGTATCAGCTCTTCCGGAAAATGCACCCCCCTAAAACCATCAACCTTACAATTAAACAGGTACTCGTGTTTCGCTTCGAAGTTGTAATATGAGATGTTTATCGAATAAACTTTCTTTATGTCGTACAATTTGCTGCCTGCCGATGCCTGCTCCACAATGGTCTTGCCGATACCGAACAGCACCTTGCTGAAGAAGTCTACCGTCTCCCTGAATTGTATCTCAAATACAGCCACCTCGCTATCATCTATCTGAGCCTTCAGGTCTACACGGTTGGTCTTGCCGTCCGGACCGTCTTTATTGCTCTCGCTCTCAAGGATAGCTTGCACCGCAACCTTCCGCTGGAGAAGTTCGCTCAAAAACCCGCTTAGAATGCCAAAATTGGCTTTGTCCCGTAGCAGGTACTTTATCGCGTAGTCGAATGATACGATTGTACGTTCTTCCATAAAAACCTCTCTTTATGATTCTGGCGCGGGTGACCTGGGTCGGTCGCCCCTACATCCTAAATATAATACAAATTGGAGACAAATAGGGTGTTTTTCAATAAAATTGGGCAGAAAGGAAAGGGCGGCCACGTTGGAACCGTCTCCCCTACCGCTCTTTTATGTGCAAAACTGGCTGTACGCAACCCCCGGATTACTTGCTGCTCCACTCCCCTACTTCCCCAGTCTCTCCAAAAACACCGGGTCGATCTGTATATCGGGATACTCCCGCCTGAAATAGTCCTCCAGAGCCTTGTTTATGATCCAGTTCTTTGTCGCGCCGGTTCGCTCGCAGAGTATTTCCATGCGCCCGAGGTTAGACACCGTTAGGGTGTAGCTTCTTTGGGTGGTTATTTCTTTCTGCTTTGGCTTTATGTTCCTGCGGTCGACGTTGCCGTCAGCAAGAAGAAATCGCTGCTGTGGATCACACAGCATAGCGAACTGCCGTTAAAAAAAACGGCAAAAATCATACTTGACGGGGGCAAATATTATATTGATTGACGCTTAACACATTATTTCAACATCCGTTACCTGTTAAACGGGAGTAAAAAGTGGAGAAATAAGCCGTATCAATATCGGAAAGAAAATACGGTATTCCCGTCTCTATTGTCGATACAGAATCTGCCCAACGTGATAATGTCCATCCCGATAATCATATCAAACGCGTGAATCGACGGGGCAGCTACGAACTTGTGTCTTATATAAATAGGTCATATAAGCCTCTTCCCCGGGTATGCACTCCTGCACCGAGAAATTTCCGGGACCGAACAGGCTGTTTCCCTCATCCAAAGCGTCACTGAACGTATCAAACGCCCCGACCACTTCCGCGCCGCGCATTAGAAGTTCCTTGCCGTTGTACTTCTCACAGAGTTCTTTCTGATGCTCTATGAAGTAGTCCAAGGCTATTTCGTGTATATCCCGCTTCGCCGTAACAGCCATAAAATCCTCCCCTAAAAAACCGCCCCGCGAACCGTTCGGGTTTGCCTGCCGTCGCTCTTACGCCTCCTCATCCTCACCGCCACCGCTAGACACCGGCGCATCCCCGCCGCGGCGTTTGGCGGCTACCTGTTCGCGGACTTGGGATTCGATTCTTGCAAGCACGTCTTTGTTTTCCTTGAGGTAGTCTCTTGCCTTTTCGCGGCCCTGGCCTAAGCGCTCGCCTTCGTAGTTGAACCAGGCGCCGCTCTTTTCTACGATGTTCATCTCTACGCCCAGATCGAGGACATCGCCTTCGAATGATATTCCTTTGCCGTAGAGGATGTCGAACTCGGCTTCCTGGAACGGCGGGGCTACCTTGTTTTTGACGACTTTGGCGCGGGTGCGGTTGCCCACCACGTTTTCGCCGTCTTTTATCGCGGCGATGCGGCGGATGTCAACGCGTACCGACGAGTAGAATTTCAGCGCGTTGCCGCCGGTCGTCGTTTCGGGGTTGCCGAACATCACGCCGATTTTCATTCTTAACTGGTTGATAAATATCATACAGGTCTTGGACTTCGACAGTATCCCCGTCAACTTGCGTAACGCCTGCGACATCAACCGCGCCTGCAGGCCGACGTGGCTGTCGCCCATTTCGCCGTCTATTTCGGCGGCGGGCACGAGGGCGGCCACGCTGTCTATGACTATGAGGTCTATCGCGCCGCTGCGGACCAGCGTGTCTGCGATTTCGAGCGCCTGTTCGCCGGTGTCGGGCTGGGAGACGAGAAGGTTGTCTATGTCTACCCCAAGGCCGCGAGCATACGTCGAGTCGAAGGCGTATTCGGCGTCTATCAGTACAGCAACTCCGCCCTGGCGCTGGACGTTGGCTATGGCGTGGAGGGCTACCGTGGTTTTACCGGACGATTCCGGGCCGTAGATTTCTACAATACGCCCCTTGGGGAAGCCGCCGATGCCCAACGCGGTGTCTAATGATATTGAGCCGGTGGGGATGGCCTGTATGTCGGCCTGCTGGGTGGTGCCTAAGCGCATGATTGAGCCTTTGCCGTGCTGCTTCTCTATTTGGGCGAGCGCCTGGTCTATGGCGGCGTTGCGCTGCTTGGCGCTGCCTTCCTTGCTGTCCTGTACCTTTTCCTTTTCCGCGCTTTTCTTGGCCATTTTCCTGCTCCTTGTACGTTATTGATTCGTTATTGTTGATTTTTCGATTTTTGTACCGTTGCCGGCACAGGATTAAATATACGATATGCCGCGGGACGGTGGGTAATATTGTGGACGGATCTGTGCTGATCCGTCCACGAATCCCCCTACCTGCCATCCTTCCATGAGTCGGCCGCCTGCAGGTTCCCCTCGGTGTAGGTCCACGTTATCTTCTGGTAGCGCAGCCTGACCTCTTCCATGTGCTCGAACTTCTCCTTGGAGGTGTCTTTGACGTTGTACATTATCGGGTGGACGGAGCAGACCTTTACGCCTTCTAACTTGTGGCTGAAGTACTCCGTTTCGGTGCCGCTGTCGTCTATACGGTACCATTTAATTTCCACCTCGCTGAAGGTCTGTCCTTCGCAGGCTGCTTTGTAGAGGTAGGGTGACGAGGCGTCGAACGCTTTGAGGAGGCGGATCGCTTCGTGCTTGCGGGTGCCGGTGAGTTTGCCGGTGTCTGGGTCTGTCGGGATGCGGACTTCGTGCTCGAATTCCAAGATCTCGACGCTCTTTTCGCGGTCGGTTACGTCGACAGAGCCTTCGACGGGGTTGCCGGAATTGTCTTTCATCCACATGTAGGCGGGTGTTGGCATTTTGTTTCTCCTTTTTATTGGGTTGATGGTGTAAATATAAAAATCTTTAAAATCAAAATCTTAAAATGCTTATGGGGACAGGGGGCTACGCCCCCCGTAACGCCCCCCTATTCTAAAACCGACTACGCTTAAACCCATATCCTAAAATCGAATACGCTTAAACATGTGCCCTTTGGGGGCACGAAAACCGGTACTGCAAAATCAACGGCTAATTAATTTTACTCCTTGCCTCTTGGTAATTTTGATACTAGTGACAGGTTGATGTCGATCCCCTCAATTTGGAAATGCGGGATTACGAGTAAGCTGACTCGGAAGAATCCGGGGTTGTCCTCTATTTCGCTTACGTTCACCTCCGCTTCTTTCAGGGGGTGCGTGGCGATCAGGTCGGGCCCCGGATCGTTCATTTCCGTCACTAACTTCTTTATCCAGCGCGTTAGCTCTTCTTGTAATACCATACGGCTTTTTGTTGAGCCGATGTTTTCTCTTTGGATCACTTTCAGGTAGTGCGCGATCCTCGAGATCAAAAAGATGTACGGCAGCCTTGAGTTGATCCGCATGTTCGCGGTTACTATCGGGTTGTCGAACTCCTGCGGTTTCTGTGTCGAGTTTGCGGAGAAGAAGCAGGCGTAGTCTCTGTTCTTGTAGAAGGAGAGCGGGATGAAGCCCTCCTGCGCGAACTCGAACTCCCTTGTTTCGGGGATTAAAATTTCGGTTGGTATCTTCATCTCCGTTCCTCTACCGGCGTCAAACACATGCACAGGCAAGTTGTCGACCCTCCCTCCGGATTCTGGTCCGCGGATTTGAACACACCAACCGTTGTCTATAAACGATTTTATCATATTTGAAGCGAACGCGAACGTGGCGTTGCCCCAAAGATACTTGCTGCTGTCTGGACCCGCTACGTTTTCGCGGTAGACGAACTCTCTTACCGGCATGGTGTCAGGGCCGTAGGGGAGGCGCAGCGAGAAGCGGGGGAGCGTGAGGCCCACGTAGCGGCTGTCTTCGCTCTGGCGAAACGAGTTCCAGCGTAAAAACTCCGAGCGCTCCATGTAGTTGTGCAAGTCCTCTATCTTTGTGAGGTCGCCCGCCTTCTCCTTTGCAAAGAAGCGCGGCGTGGCGGAGCCGACAAAGGGGCAGTGGCACGCAGACGCGACTTTGGAGATCTCCTGCAGCAGGGAGATGTCCGAGGCGCTCGAGTCAAACTCGAAGTCGCCGATCATCGCGGCGTACGGCTCACCGCCCGGTGTGTCGTACTCATCGGTGTAGACATGCCTGTAAAGGCCGGATTGAATCGTTTCGGGAACGTCTTCAAAGTCCTCCATCAACTCATCCTTTGATATATCTAAAATGTTGATCTTGACGTTCTTGCGAAAATCTGTGCGCTGCACGAGAAAATCAAGGCTGCGCCAGATTGATTCCAACTTTTGGAACTGCGGTGCGTGGAGGATCTCGTCTAACTGGAGCGATATGCGACGGTCAAGTTCGGCTATTTGGCAATCTAAAACCGTCTTGTCGATCTTTTCGATTGTGGTGGTGCATTCTAGGACGCTGTCTACAAATAACGCCAGCGCGGCGCCTATGCGTTCGCCGGCTTTGCTTTCGGCAAGGGCCTGCGGGTCGCGGTAGGCAGATATCGCTATCGTCGTTTCGGGCGGGGTGATGTTCATCGTCTGGTAGATGTAGTTCAGGCCCGAAGTTTGGTTGTTTTCGATAACGATGTCTTTGACGTCTGTTTTGGCTACTGCTATTTTTTCCGACATTTTTTATGATTCCTTTCTAAATAGTTTTTTGTGTTGATGATGACATTGCGGCATGTCAATCCATCCATTAAATGGGCTTCAGTCCGCTCTTCTCTTCAAGTTCCGGGACGATCTTCTTCAATTCCGCCCTCAACTTCTGCGCTTTTTCCGGATCCCTGATCAACTCCTCAAGCCGGCGCCTGAATTCTCTGTTATCAAGGAGATTCGACTTTAAATCCTTTAACAGATTCCGCGCCGCCAATAACCGGCTTAACGACGGCACCGCCGACGCCACGCTCTCCGGTTTGAATGAATCTATACTGGTTACCGGGATGTTGACCGGCATATCTCCTTGTCCTGCCAGCGTATTGTTTACCGTGAACGACAGGTTCAGCCCGAAGTCCGCTATGACCTGCTGAAAATTATTCTTGTCGACAGCAACTCTCTCTCGGTCGGCAATTCTCCCCTCTTTCTCACGTCCGGTAAAGTCGCCCATCACCAAGAGTTTCAAGGGTAACTCTACGCTTTTTTTGGCATCGCCTTTGCCTACATCAAGTTTCAGGTTGATCCGGGCCGCCGGGATTTCGTTTTGAAAGCTTCCTGCCATGTTTTACCGCCTTTCTGTTTGTTATTGATTACAAAATGTTTTAATCGCGCTCTCGTTCACTCACCGGTTTTCCCACTGGTTTACCGGATAAAGTCAAAACAGACAATACCGGTGTAACACGCCAAAGTGAGATCACTGGCGTTAAAGCCTGATAGTAAGCCGGAATTTAGAAATAAACCGAGAGATTCGTTATCGACATAAATCGACACGATAACAGGAGACGGATCCCCTTAGAGAAACTTTTAAACCAAGAAAGGTAAACCGAGAGATTCGTTACCGAAATCTTCCAACTCGATAACTGGAGACGTATCCCCTAAGCAAATTTTTAAACCAAGAAAAGTACCGCCAAAAACGACAAAATCCTCATCGCACCATAACAATATAATTCATGGTTTTGCATAAATGCAAAAAATAAATAAATTTTTTTAAAGGTACTTTTGGATTATGTGTCTGCAAGGGTAACTCTGGGCACTGTACCATTTCTTGGGGACAAGCGGCAGCGTGCCGGCGCGTGTGGGAGGGCAGAACCCGTAGTTTAACAACTCGGCCGCGGAAGGATTCGCGTCTGCAACCTGCTCGCTGCCTGGCGAAACCGGAGTGTGCAGGTTGTCGACAAACATTAATTTTTTACTGTGATGAAAAATCTTGAAAAAACGGAGCCAGCTTTTCCCGCGATACCGGGTTCTGCATCAGCTTGCGCAGCGACCTGTCTCTGATGATCCTCACGCGCTCGCGGGTCAACTTCAGTTCGTGCCCTATCTCTTCCAGTGTAAACTGCTTCGAAAAATTCAGCCCGTAGTACATTCGCAGGATCCGCTCTTCCCTGCTTGATACGTGCTGCAGCACACTGTCCAGCGCTTCGTTTAATTCTTTGCGCAGGCGTTCGTTGTCCTGCTCCGGATTCTCGCCGAGAACATCCTGCAGCGTTTTTACGCTGTCGTCTTCCTGCCTCGCGCTTGTGATGGGGGCGTCCATGGATACCCCGTGCAGACGCTCCATCACCTCTACTATCTCGGCCTCGCGGTCTTTGAACTCCGCCGTCCTTATCGCGCTGAGGTAGTCGTTGCTGTGGTGGTCCAGGACCTGCCTGAACCGATTCAGCAGCGCGATCTTGTTGGGCGGAATGCGAATCGTCCCCGACTGCTCGAAGAGAGCCTTCTGTATAGACTGGCGAATCCACCAAACCGCGTAGGAAATGAATTTGACGTTGTTTTCGAGGTCGAACCGCTTGGCCGCCTTGAGCAGGCCTATGTTGCCTTCGTTTATCAGTTCCAAAAAACTTAAACCGCGCCCGCGGTACCGCTGCGCTATGCTCACCACGAACCGCAGATTCACCGTGATCAGCTTTTCGATCGCCCCGGCGTCACCGCATTGCACCCGCTTGATAAGCTCCCGCTCCTCCTGTTCATCAAGCATACGGTAGCGCTTGATGTCACGGAAGTAGAGCGTTTCTGCTTTTAAGTTCATATCGCCCCTCTGTCGGCCGGCCCCGATCCGATACCGTCCCCCAACATATATATAGTATATGACGGGTGGATTTTACAAGCACTAAAAGTTTTTTGTAAAATTTTTGTAAAATTTGCGCAGATTTACCATTGAAAAAGTGTAAATTTGCTAAGACCTCAGGGAAACACTGCCGCAGAAACCGTCAAAAATACTGGCTCCGCGGAAAATATAGTTGTATCGGGGCCTGCACCTGTTTTATTTTCCATGTATGATAAAAAAATCCGTATATACGATAATACTGCTGTTAGCCGTCGCCGCGGCCGCTCTCGAAAACGACGTTGACGACGCTGTCAACATAGTCGTTGATACCGCTGGCGTACCCTCAAACATCACCACAGCCGTAGTTGTCCCCGTTTCCGGCGCTGTAGACCATAGCATGGCCGCATTTGTCGGACGGGCGATACACGAGGCGGCAAAGCTTGATAACGTGTTGATCGTCCTGGACATAGATACATACGGCGGCCAGGTCGACGCGGCGTTTACCATCGTCGACAGCATTACGGGCAGCCGCGCGCCGACCGTCGCGTTTGTCCGCTCAAAAGCCATTAGCGCCGGAGCGCTCATAGCCCTCGCCGCCGACCGGATGTTCATGCGCCCCAACACCACAATAGGCGACGTCGCCCCGCTGATCAACACCGGCGACGGCCCAAAAATGCTCGGCGAAAAACATCAGTCCCCCATCAGAGCCAAGTTCAGAACACTCGCAAAAAAGAACGGCTACCCGGAAGTGCTCACCGAAGCGATGGTCACCGAAGAGATCGTGGTGTACGAAATCACTCTGGCCGATACGGTGCTGTACCTGGATTCCCTGAAAGTCGCCAACCTCGACGCAAACACCAAAAAACAGATCAAATCCCAAAAACGGATCATCCAGTCCGGCGAACTCTTAACAATGACCGAAACGGAAGCGCACCACTACGGCTTCTCCCAAAAAACCGTCAACACCATAGAAGAGATGCTGCGGGCGATGGGCCACACAAACGCCGAAATCATCCACGCCGGCAAAAGCTGGTCCGAAAATATGGTCAGCCTGATCGCGATGCTCGCACCCGTGCTGATGATGTTCGGGTTCGCCCTCATCTACATAGAAATGCGCACGCCGGGCTTCGGCGTCCCCGGCGTCGTTGGCATTATCTGCATCGCGCTGGTCTTTTTCGGACAATATATGGTGGGCCTCGCAAACTACACCGAACTGCTGCTCATCGTCTTGGGCGTTATGCTTATCGCCGCCGAGATCTTCATACTCCCGGGCTTCTTCATAGGAGCGGCCGGGATCGGGTTGATAATAGTCGGGCTGCTGCTGTCCTTCCAGCCGTTCGTAATCCCCAGCCCCGAATTTCCGTGGCAGGCGCAGGCGCTCAGGGTGAATATCATACGATTTTCGCTGAGTATACTCGGATCAATCGCGCTTGTGATGATCTTCTTCAAATATTTCTTCGAAAAATTGGGGCGCATCGTAAAAGGGCCGTATCTGGCGGCAACGCTTGGAGACGCCAAGTCTGCGGAAGATATGGTGTTTGTGCCGAAAATCGGGGATAGAGGGGTCGCGGTAACGCCGCTCAGGCCGGCTGGGAAGGTCAGGATTGATAAGGATATGTGCGATGTTGTGACGGATGGGCAGTTTGTTGATGGGGGGACGGTGGTGGTGGTGGTACAGATACAGGGGAATCGGATTGTGGTGGCTGTTGATGAGTAGTTTTTAAAGACTTTATGGGATTATGGGGCTACGAGGGTAATTCTTGTCGCCGAGCCATTTCTCGGGGAAAACCGCAGCTTGCGAGTGTCAGCGGGAGGGCAAAATCCATACATTAGAGACAGGGGTTTGCCCTGTCTCTATATAATCGATATCTACACAAATGAACCAAAACTGCTCGGTCACCTTACCATCTGAAATCTCTGCGATACTGTACGGCCGTCATTGCCGACATACCTTACTATTACCGTTCCGCTTGATGTCAGGCGTCCTGGTAGTTGTATGGATCTTTGGCCTGCGTTGACATTCATCTTTAAAATCTGTTTGCCTTTTAATGAATAGACCGCCAGTGTTCCCTGCTTTTCCGGGGTAAATGATAATGTTACTTTCGGCGCTTTGTGTGAGTTGTCTATTGTCATTCCCCACTTGCCCGCCGGCCTGGATGATGCCGGTCTGGGTAGTACCGATACCGGTATCGGATCTTCTACAGAGAACAGCATGGCTCCGGCTACGCCTGCCGCGTACAGCGTATTCTCTCCGTCGTAGTAGATCGTAGTCAGGTTTCTGTTTGTTCCCTTTCTGAGGACGTTCCATTGAGATCCGTTAGATGAGGCGTATATGCTGCCGGAGTCGGCTGCAAGGACGTAGTGATTCTTTGCGAATGTTACGGACTTGGCGCTTGCCGGGGCCTGCGTCGTCTGCCAGGAAATCCCGTCGGTTGATGTGAGCAATATCGATCCGCCGCCGCCGCTTATGACTCCGAGGGCTACAAACCTGTTTCCGGAATACACCACCTGTACGATCCTGTGACTTGTAGCGCCGGTTAGCGTTATGGTATTCCAATATCTGCCGGGTTGGGTGCTGCCCGAATCGGAGTATCTCATCATTCCGTTGGTACTGCCTGCGGCTACAAACCTGTTGTTGCCGTAAGCCATAGATACCGGGTGCACCCCCGCAGACCAGTTGGCTATGTCGGGCAGTTCTGTCCAGGTCTGGCCGTTAGCGGATGTGTATACCGCCGCTCCGCCAATTACACTACCTACCGGCGTCCTGCCTCCTGCAATAAACACGCCATCCCCGAAAGCAATCGAGGTTAACATTATTTCCCGATCGATGCCGGTAAGACTGTGGTCCGTCCAGGTTTCTCCTCCGTCCGCAGACGAGAACCGCGCTCCCGAATCGCCGACTGCCACAAACCTGCCGCCGCCATACGCGACGGCCTGAAGCCTTCTCCCAGCCGTACGTCCGCTCCAGTCCCTGCCGTCGGAAGACACCGCTACACCAGAATCGCCAACTGCCACAAACTTATCACCGCCTTTTACAATCTGCCTGTAAGTCATCAAACGACCGCCAGACTGCCTGGACCACACCGCACCGTCAGGAGAGGTGTAAACCGAACCGCGCGCACCCAGCGCCACAAACATCCCGCCGCCGGCATCCCCGTATCTGACCGCTATAAAATTGTCGCCCGCGTTGAGCGGCGCCGCCACCGGCGTCCAAACACTCCCGTTGGTTGACCAAGCGGCGCGTCCGCCGGCGCCAACCGCTACAAACCGGCCATTGCCATACGTCATGTCCGCCATCCCCTCGGGCACACCGGCAGGCGCGCTCGTCCAGGTAGCGCCGTCGGCAGATGTGTAAACTGTCTGGCCATTATTTGAGAGGGCGGCAAAAGTATCGTCGCCAAACGCTATCGCACCCAAGCCGCCCGGTGTAGACATACCCGCCGGCGTCCAAGTTCTGCCAGCACTGAGAACCGTCGAATGGATGATATTGCTCCCGACCGCAACGTACCTGTCTGCGCCAAACGCGATGCGCGCCAGATTAGTGGTGGCAAAGGGCGCATACGCGGAATGCCAGACTTCTTCGTCATCACGGTGGAAAACCATGGGATCCCCGCCGCCGTCATCGCCAACACCCATAAGAATCCCGGCGCCATACGTCAGAGACCTGCAAGGGTGCGTTATGCTCGTATTCTCCACCCTCCAGCCAAAACCGTCCTCGGAACGCAAAAGCCCTGTACCGGTCTGTGTTATGAAAAACACGCCGTCGCCCCAACCCACGCTCAAGAGACTCCGCATATCCCCAGTCACCCCGAACCGTTGCGTCCAGTCCGTCCCGTTGGTCGAGGTTCGTATCACCCCGTCGCCGCTCACCGCGACAAACGTGCCGCCGCCAAAAGCGAGCCCATTATAGGAGGGAGTGACATTATGCCATAACTGCGCGTAGAGCAGGCCAACTGCCGCGATGGTAATAAGCGCCATCGCTCTTCCGATACGGTATTTACTCATTATTGGTATTCCCCCCCTAATGAAGGATTTTATATGATACGTACCGCCCTTGCACCCCGTAGGGGTGCAAAAAATTGGGGGGATACGCTTTATACCAAAATCTGCACCCTTCCCGGGGTGCGGTCATGCACAGACGGGATATTTCCCGGCAAACTCGCCGTCAACACATCACCTATACAACACAACCGAAACCAGGGACTGTTACTGCGGCCTCAATCTTCGCCCTCATCTCCCCCATCAGCCGCCCCGCCTCCGTCCGCGGTCCACTTCTGCAGCGCACCGATGATCTTGAGCGCCTGATCCCGGCTCGAAATGTTGAACTTAGCCTGCTGACGGTATTCGTCGTCCATCTTGCGGTAACGGCGGATCGAGTAACGGTCCGCGCCGTAGCCGTTTTTGGCCTTGTCCCACTGCTGGTACCGGTACAAGACCGTCGCCCACGAACCCTTCGAGAGGACTACCTTGTCTAGAACTTTTACTACAAGGACGCCGTCCTCCTCGTAGTCGATAGTAAGGTCTTCTGCTTTTGACGCCATACTGCTGTCTCCAATCTTAATTGTGGCCTGCCCCCGCGCATAACACTGCTATATAATATAATTTAATTGATAATTTTCAAAAACGCAATAAATAAAAATATAAATTCAAAATCAAAGCCGGAATCAAACACCGCCATATATTATATTTATGAAAAAGGGGCCATTTTGCGCATTATATCACCTTCATCATATTTGTCAACCCTACGCGGGCTCTGCCGGAACCTTCTCGCAGGACGGCCCGTATTCCCCTTTTACGCCTCATTCAAGCTAACGTCAAAGTGCCACTTCGGGTGCCCCTTCTGCAACGTCAAAAAGGACGGATGCCCCGATCTGCCCACGTCAGACATCAAAGCCATCCTCAGAAACCTTTCCCGGTCGTCTGTGCTGATGACCAGCTTCGAGGGCGGGGAACCGCTGCTGCGGGAAGATATCGAGGAACTGCTGAAATACGCGCGCCAGTGCAAATTCTACCTGCTATTCACAACAAGCGCCAAAAATCTGCTGTCGTACCCCATGGACCGATACGCCCAATACATCGACTTTCTGCACGTCTCCATAGACGAGGGACACGACAATCTGGAACTGTTCGACGACCTCGGAGAGCTGTCAAAACTGCCGCTGGGACTGTCAGTACAAACAGTAGTCACCCCCGACACAATCAGCACGCTTGATGATAAAGTCCGAATCTGCCGAGACAATAACGCCAACATCGTTATCATCCCGGCAGCCAAAATGGACAACGCCAAAGACTGCTTCCCGGATATGGACGAACTCGAACAAAAAATAAGCGCCCTGCGCCGGAAATACCCCAACACCATCCACACCCCCGCAGGCTTCTTCAACGCCTACCGCAAGGGCAAGTGCTCAAGCGCATCGGTAATCATCGCGCCAGACGGGCGCCTGTACTACCCCTGCCACATCCTCGGACAAAAAGGGCCGGACCTGCGCGTTACCGACCTGTCCGAATGGCTGGTATCAAAAGAGGCTAAGGATATGCGAAGGACGATGAAGCTGTGCGAGCGGAATTGCGGGTGGTATCAATACTACGCGATTGATTCGTATACGTCGGTGGCGTCGGTTGTCGACGCCATGCGGCCGGTGCTTTTCAGGTAGGGGTCGTCTTCTGCCGTCAATCCGGCCTTTTCCGCTTCGTACTGACCTTGCTCATTGTGTTCAGAATGGCGGCTATGTGGTTTTGGTCGGCATTGGATATTTGCCGGAACATTTGCAAAATTTTTGTTTCAAGGGGGGATTGTGGTTCATCGGCTAAACCGCGCTCAATCAGTACCCGCCTGATTTGTTCGAGGATACGCGGCGAGGGTTGGCGGCGACCGCTTTCATATTGCGATAGATTGTCCTCGCTCGTGCCTATGAGTGGTGCAAATTCTTTCTGCAACAGCCCTGTACGCGCTCGCGCATCCGCAACAAACTTGTTTTCCGGCGTTTTCTTATTCATCGACACAGTCCTTTTATTTAATTAGTATACTTTTTTTCTGTCCAAACACCAACCCCGCCAAACCGCCAAAAAACCGTCCCAAAAATCATTTTGTGCTTTGTTTTGACGGTTCCATTTACTATTATAAGTAAGGGGGGAAAGCCAAAAATCTAAATCATTGCACCATTTATGCCATTCAAGGAACGGAAAAAAGATAACGGTATTGGGCCCGAGGACTACGAGCGGGAGGTGCTGGCGGCGGAGATTCGCCGTACCTATTTGCCGGAACACACGGTGGGGGACGGCGACGGTGCCCCGCGCTTGCCCGACCGCGGTGGCTTGCGCAGGGCACGTGTAACCCGCGCGGTGCCTGACACGTGGGCAGCGCAAGCGCAGGTTCTGACCGCGTTTTGGTTGGATAGTATGCCCGCGTGGGTTTTGGGCTTGTTTACAGCGATTATTTACTTTGTGGCACCATTAACAGTTGGATTACCTAACAGGAGGCTTGTTGTGAAGATAGTAACGTGGAACGTGAACGGCATTAGGGCTTGTATTGGTAAGGGGCTTGCTGATTATCTGCTCACCGCCAACGCCGATATTATCGGTCTGCAAAAAACGAAGGTTAACGCGCCCATCCCAGACCTTGTTCCGCCCGGCTATAATGCCGTGTGGAACGCCGGAGAGCGTTTGGGGTATTCTGGAACGATGTGCCTGTATAAGCAAACGCCGGTGTCGGTTAGGAGTGGGGCGGATGATCCCCGGCTCGATGGAGAGGGGCGCATCATTACGTTGGAATATCCGGCGTTTTATTACGTAAATGCTTACGTCCCTAATTCGCAGGGCGGGATTGACAGAGCGCACTATCGGCTTGATTGGGACGCGGCTTTTGTTCGGTATTTATACGACCTGCAAGCCGAAAAGCCCGTTGTTGTTGGCGGGGATTTCAATGTCTCGCGGGACTATATAGATGTTTTCCCGGAGAACCTTCGGAACATTGAAAATCCCACCGGGTTCACGTCCGAAGAGCGGGGCGGTTTTCAGGCGCTGTTGGATATAGGATTGGTCGATGTGTTCCGCGAACTTCACCCCAGCCAAGAGCGAGCGTATACATGGTGGTCGAACCGGCTGAACAAGCGGGATGAGAACCGCGGGTGGCGTATCGATTACTTCCTCATTTCTGCCTGTCTGCTCAAAAAAGTCAAGGGTTGTGAAATCCGGCCGGACGTGTTCGGTAGCGACCATGCGCCCATTGAATTGAAGATTAAACTATGAGTGGGGGAGTGGTAGATATCCCGGACGTGTTGCTTGCGGGGATGTGGCGCGGCATTGATTGGGCGGCCTATGAGAACACGCTGTCGATGCACCAGCGCAATATCGCGTTTGCGGCTATGAGGTGGGACGTGGAAGAGGTTACCCGTATGCAGAAGCGGCTGGTTCGGTCTTTTGAGGCCAAGGCGCTTGCGGTGCGGCACGTTAGCAGTCATGCGTCGCAACCCGGTATCGACCGCGTTAAGTGGAAAACGGACGTAGAGAAGATGCGAGCCGTCCATTCCATCACGTCCAAGAGGTATAAAGCGTCGCCCATGCGCTCTATATTCATCATGCCGGACGGCAGGGATAAAGAGCGCAATGTTCAGATACCAACGTTCTACGACCGCGCGATGCAGACGTTATACGCCTACGCCCTCGACCCGGTATCGGAAGCGACCGCGGACAAAAAATCTTTTGCTTTCCGAAAAGGCCGGGCGGCTCACGATGCCCACGTTTACATCATTAAGGCGCTCAACGTCCCGAACCCGCCGCGTTACGTCCTTAAAGCCGATGTTAAAGCCTGTTATGCGACGATTGGGCACGATTGGCTACTGCGGAATATCCCGATATGTCCGCGGGTGCTGTCGGAGTTCCTTAAATGCGGCCACGTCTACGCGGGGGAGTTGTTTCCGGCGGATGATTGGGGTATTTCTATTGGGTCGTCTATCAGCCCGATATTAGCCAACATGACGCTTGACGGTGCCCAGCACGCGATACACGAGGGGTTGCACGGGGGATCCCGCGACTTTGACTACTCGGACGGCGACTTGTTGCGGTTTGCGGACGATATGCTCATCACAGCGCGGACGATGGAGAGCGCGGAGAGGATAATGGCGATTTTAGCCGATTTTTTGCGGGTTCGGGGGCTGGTCTTAAACGAGGAAAAGACGTACATTGTAGACGTGGATTCGCGGGGGTTCGATTTTCTCTCCCGCCGTTACTGCCGCATTGGCGGCGTTGTTTTTGGAACGCCGAGCGAAACCGCCATTACAAAAATGGAGAATAAACTGCGGGACGTGATAACGCCGTACGAGGGCAGTCAAAAGAAACTCATCGACAAACTCAACCGTATGTTTATCGGTTGGGCGCATTACCACCGTATCGCGGACGCAGAGCCAGCCTTTCGGCGTATAGATAATGTGTCGCAGGCGCTCTTATTGGAACTGTGCGAGCGTTTGAAGCCGAATATGCCGCGTATGAAGATCATAGACCGCTATTTTTACAAGGAGACGGACGGCGGGTACTCGTACTCCATGTCAAACAAGCGGGACGAGCGGGTCTACCGTCTTGCGTCTACGATATTGGTGCGTCATCAGCCTATGAATATGCGGAAGAACCCGTATATACATGTTGATTACTTTGAGGAACGGGCGGAGGCGCGGGAGATTGCGTCTGTAACCGGCAAGTACAAGATCATTTGGCGGCGGCAACGTGGGCGGTGCTTCTACTGCGGCCGCACCATTTTAGTAGACGAGGAGAAGAGCGTTGTGCCGGTTGACCCGGCGGGGAACCTCAAAAGCCACCGCAACCTTGTTTACGTCCATGAGTATTGCGCCCGCGGGGAGGTGGAGTATTACCGTAGTGATGCGGATATATCCTGTCGGTTCGATTTTTACGAACTTCTTATGAAGATGGCGGCTGGCGGCCATAATACGTTCAAGGGTGGCAACCGGGGGGATAAGTTTAAGCCGCTGGCCGAATACTTCCGGCGGCGGTGCGAGGCGGTTTTTACGCTGACTTTCGCGGAGATTGAGATGATTACAGGCCGTCAATTGTGCGGGTCGGCTTCTCTGTATAATTCGTATTGGCAGCAGCGGGGGGAGAAAAACATCAGTCATTGCTGGCACTCTAATAATTATGAGATTAAGAGCATCGACATAAACAAGGGCTATATTGTGTTCAAGCGGGTGGGGGAGATTGCGGGTAGTATTGTGGATGTGCCGGAGGTGTTTCTGCATGGGCGGGTGCCGCATAATGCCAAGGCGGAGTTGGATAATGCTTTTGCGTATGTTCGGAAGAAGTACGGGTTGTAGCGCGGGGTGGCGTGCATTTGCTACGTAATGCACGCCGCATAGTCCCTAACGCACGCAACGCACAGAGTGACCGGAGGTCTTTCTGTTCCGGTTCTCGGCCACATGGTCGTTGCCCGAAAACATGCTCCAGGCCAAGGCCCTCGCCCGGTCGGCATCGTCCTCCGTAGCGCTCCACCAGTTGCCGTACGTACCACCGTTGCCGTACGTGCCACCGGCGATGCGGGTGCCGCCCGGCAAGGCCGAAAAGCCAAAATCGTCCGTACCATTCCAGTCCGGTGATTCAGATTTTAGTTTTGTCCCGGCTACATCACCACCAGCTACTTCAACCAAATCATTCCAATTCTCACGAGTAGGCAAACGCCAGCCAACCGGACAAGCGCTCATAGCCGCATCCCAAGAATACAACCTCCCATATGTCGGACAATAGGAATCAGTATCACCATAACACCAACTGTCGCTTGTGTTGCGGTTAAGGTTCTCCGCCATCCACGTTAAATCACCGATTGTTACCGTTCGACCGGCGTAAGTATAGTTATTATCACCACCACCATTTCTATCACCCTCATCACCGTCCCCGCATCCCGCCAGCGCCAACATCGCCCCTAGCACAATAACCAACAACTTCTTTGACAGCGCCATCTCCCGACCTCCCCAAATAGGTTAATATGTAAAAATCAAGTTTCCGAGACTTTGAGCCTTGCCACGTTATATCAAAATACTATTTGTCCCTGTCAAGAATGATTTTTACCGTTATTTTCTTCCGCGGCAGGCGCGTGGACATAATTGGAGGTAGTTTATATAATCTGTATTTTTACGCCGTCGGCGGCCGGCTCTTCGGCGTTTTTTGGTGGGGTTTTGTAATTCTCGCACCAGTGGTGCGAGAAATTTAGCCTTGAAAATCAATGACTTACAAATTCTCGCACCAATGGTGCGAGTTTTGAGGTTAGTCCTCTGTGGTATCCTCGCTCGCTAGATTTCCCGTTATTTCTGCAATTTCCCGTAGCCTGTTTTCGAGCAGTTTTTTGTCGGGCAGATGAAGTTGGTAGTCGGCTACGAGCGTTGGCGACATGCTTCTGCTCAAAGCATATTCTACCACAGTGTCGTCCTTGCCAGCGCACAGGATTAGCCCTACGCTGGGATTTTCGTTGGGCTTTTTGACATCGCGGTCGAGCGCCTCGAGGTAAAACTCTAATTTTCCGAGATGTTCCGGCTTGAAGTCCGTTACTTTCAAATCAATCGCCACGAGGCATGACAGGCTTCGGTTGTAGAAAAGGAGATCGATAAAGAAGTCCTTATTTCCAACTTGAACCCTGTATTCTTCGCCGACAAAGGTGAAATCTTTGCCGAATTCAAGGATAAAGTTGCGTATGCTTGCCACTATGGATTTACGCAGTTCTCTCTCTTTGTAGCTTTCAGGGATGTCGAGGAATTCCAACACGTAGCTATCGCGGAAGACCGCCAGCCTCGCGTTTTTAGAGTGGTACTGCTTGTGTTTTTCGTCGGAAATCATTGTGCGTTCATAGAACATACTGTCTATTTGGCGTTCAAGTTCACGCCTAGTATAGTTGTTTTGGCTACAATGAGTCAAGTAGAACTCTCGTGCTTCATCGTTTTTTGTTCTAGACATGATGAGCAGATTGTGCGTCCAGCTAATTTCTCTCGACAGTGTCGAGAGTTTTTCGTTTTCGCAGTAAGTTTCGTAAAATTGGCGCATATGCCAGATGTTTGAGGCCGAAAACCCTTTGATATCCGGGCGCTCGATTTGAATAAATAAAGCGAAATCGGCGACGATTGATTTGCCCCAGCCACTGTGCTTGACCTTGTTGCTGACGTACTTGCCGACCTCCCAATACATCGTGATAAGCTCACGGTTCACAGCCCGAAACGCATTTTCGCGGGAACGCTCTATGATGGATATGATTTCGCTGTATTCGGCTTGTTTTTTTGGTGCAATTTCGTTACTCATGGCCCTAAATAGCCTTTCTCGCCCTGTTTATTGAAAATGGTACGTTGTTTTATAAATTAAATATATATTCAGCCATTCCCGCCGCTTGAGTAATTTGGTAAAAATGCCGGAGATGGGGCTATTGTGTCTAACTTGCTGCCGGCATCAGACCAAAACTTTTCAACGTCGGCAGATAAACGGTGTCCCTTACGAATTTTTTAGGGGGACTTATTAGGAATACCTAAATCCCGCGAGTTATGTTATTATTACTGGTTCGATACATCAATACCAAAAACAAAGGGAGTGCTGTATGTCCATATCCTTTTATAACAAACATATCCTTTCTGTGTTGACGGCAACTGCAATCATCGCATTATCATTAACAACAAGCTGTCAGGATGATTCCGTACTGCCAGACCCGCTCACCCCGCTGACACCAAACGCGGCGGAGACCGACATTTCCCCGTCCGACTCCACTCTGGCGGATCTTTTTGAGGGATTAACCCTCGCTACGCCCCTGAAGCCCTACGGCAACCGCAACCCCATAATGACACAGGCTTTCGGCGCCGATCCCTACGCGATTACATACAATGACAGGGTATACATCTACATGTCCGCCGACACCCCGCGGCTCGAGGGCGGCGTTATCCAAAAGAACGATTACGGCAACATCAACAGATTAAGACTGCTCTCCTCCTCTGACCTGGCTAACTGGACGGAACATCCCCCCATACGTGTCGCGGGCACCGGGGGCATTGCCCGCTGGGCGACCCAGTCTTGGGCGCCGGCGGTCGCTTATAAAAATATTGGCGGACAGACGAGGTTCTTCCTGTATTTCTCCAACAACATCAGAGGAATAGGCGTACTTCAATCCGACAGCCCTACAGGGCCCTTTACCGATCCGCTCGGCAGGGCGCTTATCAACAATCAAACTCAAGGCGTTGCCGGCGTTACGTGGTTATTTGACCCGGATGTTTTGGTTGATGATGACGGAAAGGCCTACATCTACTTCGGAGGCGGCATACCGGGCGAGGATGCGCCGGATTTCGCCGCGCAGCTCGCCGCCCTCAACACCAACCACCCCATGCCCGGTACCATACGCGTCGCCGAACTGGGGAACGATATGACAAGCATCGTAAGCGGCTCGGTCAGGCCCTTCCCTGTGCCGTTCTCGTTTGAGGCCGCCGCTATAGACAAGATAGGCGGCGTCTACTACTTCTCTTACTGCACAAACTTCGAGGTCCGGCGCTTCTCGGCCAGGCCTCAGCAGTTCCCCGAGGCCGCTCAGTTAGTCGATGGCGGGACGATAGCGTACATGACCAGCGACAGCCCCACCGAAGGCTTCACACTGCGCAACGTGATACTGCGTAACCCCATTAACATGTTCGGCGGCCGCCTTGGCAATAATCACCACAAAATGTTCGAATTCAAGGGCGGCTGGTACATGGCTTATCACTCACGCCTGCTGGCCGTGGCAATGGGGCTCGACGACGCGGGAAGGCCGTCCTCCGAAGACCTCGGCGGCTACCGCATAACCCACGTAGACGCCGTTACCGTAAACACGGCTACAAGGACGATAAACCGGGTAGACGGCACGAGAACCGGCGTCCCGCAGGTGGGGCGTTTTAATCCTTATGACACGATAAGCGCCGCGACTATCGGCGTGATGGCAGGGATAAGCACCGCGGAATACGGAACCGGCGCCAACGCGCGCATGAAGGTGACGGACATCCACTCAGGCGACTGGGTCGCGCTGCACGGCGCAGACTTCGGCATCATCGGCGCGGGAAAATTCACCTGCCGCGTTACACCGCCGGCAAGCGGGTTCGGGGCGATACAGATAAGGCGCGGTGGATTAACCGGTACGCCCGTCGGATACGTCAGAGTTGAGCCGGGGCAGGCGGAATACAGTGTTGATTTAATGCAAACCGTTTCCGGGGTGCACGATGTGGTCTTTGTATTCTACGGTACAGGCTGGGATTTTGAGACGTGGCGGTTTGTTGAGGCGGACGAGTCGATGAGCGTGAAAGAAGTGGACAGGGTGGTCAGGTGAGGTAATCACTCAATTTTCACCATCCGCGGCAGTCGCTGTGCCGCCAACACGCTCATCAATCCACATCCCGCTTAACCTGTCCCCGGATAATTTGATATTATCCCTGAGTAATAAATAATTATTGACGGAAAACAGCGGTATCTCCCGGAATTCGCGCAGGCGGACCTGCGGATTCATTTCGTCGTTGAACCACATCGTGGCAAGGTGCAACTGCTCCGTCTGACTCTCGAGAACCGCTTCCGTCACCCAACCGACCGCGCAGTCGTATTGCCCTCTGACAAGTGCCTTTTCGTAATTCTCGGCGCTGTTGCCGACAGCTTCCGCTGTCATTCCGGCGCTGTTCAGATCCGCGGATACTTTTTTCGCAACTGCCGTTGATATCGGGTCGTCTTCGCGGTAGATGATTTTGAACGGTTTTTGGAGCTTTGGGGCGTAGACTTCTCCCTTCGGTATTTCTGCCGTGACGGTATTTGTTGATACGCCGGAGATTGCTTCGCCCTCAATATCTTCCATTACGGCCCCTAGAGCGGTTTTCAGCATATCCGTACCGTTAACGTTATTGCGTACGAATCTGCGGGCTTGTTCGTCAACGGCGGGCCTGCACGCTAAAAAGTATCTGTCGGACGGAAGTTTGTGGATTGCCGCCCTGTTTTCCGATTCCCTTGCTACAAGTTCGCTGAGATCCTGAAATCCGTGCAGCACTATCGCCGAGTATTCGCCGTTGAAGAATGATTTCAGCATCGGGTCGGGGGAGCCGCCTGTTTCCACAATGATTTCTTCCAAATATGCGATGTCTGACTGTGTGTTTTTGTTGGGCAGCAGTTTTGTTTCCGCGCCTTTTGTTCCGCCGGTGTAGTACGGGCCTAATAGGAACGGGCCGCCGATTAATTTAGATGTGTTCATTCTGTGGAACGCGAGCGGATCGGGGGAGCCGAAGCGGATGCGGACGGTGTTTTCGTCTGCGGCGTTGAAGCCGTTGACGAGCGGGTTTTTCCCGCTGATGAACTCTTCTATGCCCTGCACGTGGCGGAAGGTTGCGAGCCCCTGCGCCGGGCGGCTTGCTATGAAGCGCGACCATATTTCTACGAAGTCGAGCGCCGTCGCCCTGCGGCCGTTGGCGCGTCTTGTTTCGCCGGCCAGTTTGAATTCCATGCGTCTGTGGGTCGAGTCGGTTACCTTGAAGATGCGTTTGTTCTGACCGTCATCACTGCCAAACGGATTTGCGCGCAGAAGCTCGGTAATCGCGTCGTCCATAAAGCCGCGCTGCAGGTAGATCCGCGCCTTGCCGCCGGCGGCAGGTTTTGAGGGGTCGAGGACGGCAGTGGGATCGGTGATAATATCGGGATCTGCAACTGTGTCTGGATCAACAATGATATCGGGGTCAACAACGACTTTTGGAGGGATATCGTCATCCCTTACCTGTTCAAATTCTACCCGCGTCATACCCTCGGCAAAACGCGATTTTTCCTCGGCGGTTACCTCGGGGCGGGATGGTACCGCTACAGCGACTTTTGGTGCTTGGGAATCATCATCCTGGAAAAAAAGCGGTATGTCTCTTTCCGGCGGTGTTTCAGGTGTGGCGACCGCGTGTTTTTCTTCGGTTGAGGGTATTGTGGTTTGAACGGTGCGGCCGGGGATTGGGGTACAGGACATGGCAAGCATGGCACAGACGGCGGTAAGAAATATTTTTACAGTATTGGTTATTTTCATAACATCATTATACGATCATGTCATCAAGATATCAATTTTTATTTTGTTATGGATGCGAAAGCGGGTTCATCGCTTCCCCCGCTCTGCATTACTATTTCACACCAACAATAAGCGATATCTTTTCGCTCTTGCCGTCAGACGTTTTGATCACACCCTTAACCAAATATGTTCCTTCGGATACAAGACGCCCTTTGGCATCCTTCAAATCCCATGAACCTACAATACGGCGGGCGGATTTGTTGTTGGAGGAATTGTCATCAACAGCAATCTTCCTGACAACATTACCGGCTGCGTTGTAAACGGTTAGTGTACCGGTATAATTCAGGGGCAAACGTCCGTGGATGTCTGCACCAGCATAGAAATTAACTGTCCCCGATTTGCTGACGGGGTTCGGACCCGCTGTAAATTCATAGACCAACCGGTTGAACGGCGCCGCAACAACCGTACCTGTGGTTGATTCAGACGGCGGAATCACAAGGCTAGAGGATAATATAGATGCGATATCCGTCCACTTGGCGTAAAGCGTTATATTCGATGTTACGGTATCGGTATCAAAGTCCCACTCGTTGGTATACGTACTATCCCGGTACCATGCCTCGAAAAAGAGATCGGGGTGCGTAGGATCATCAGGTCTTGCCGCTCTGGTTCCCTCTCCCGTAATCAGCGAGTCTACGCCGCTGCCGCCTTGCGAATTGAATTTTACGACAACCGGCAATGCCCATTTTGCGTAAAGCGTTATATCTGATGTTACGGTGTCGGTGTCAAAATTCCACTCGGTAGTATACGCAATCTCCTTATACCAGCCACTGAGAACGTAACCGGTGCGTACAGGGTTGGCGGGTTTTGTCACTTTCGCGCCTTGCTCTACAATCTGCTGACTTACACCGCTGCCGCCCAGCGGGTTAAACGTTATATTGTAAACTCGCAGCCATTTGGCGTAAAGCGTCATATTTGATGTTACAACATCGGTGTTAAAATTCCATACGATAGTGTATGTTTCATTCTGATACCAGCCGCCAAGAACATAGCCGGTGCGTACGGGGTCGGCCGGCTTTATCACTTTGCTCTCATGTCCTACCGGCTGCGAACTTACGGCGCTGCCGCCCTGCGAATTGAATGTCACGGTCAAAATCGGCCCGATGCACGTAAAATCTTTCCACTCGACGGCAGCGCTGTAGGCGCTGACGTTGCTTTGCGGTACATAGAGGCAAGCGGTAGTTTTATTTATCGTTTCAAACGCATTGACGCCGAGGACAGGAGGGACTGGACTCAAACTGATTACCGTGTTCAGGCCTGTGCAGCGGCGGAACGCATCGTCTGCAACTGCAGTCACACCGGTGGGAAATGTGACGGACGTAAGGTCTGTACAGCCTGAAAACGCGTTGCTTCCGACAGAAGTTACGCCGGTGGGAATTGAGTATGCGCCTTGTTTTCCCGCGGGATACTCAATCAAAGTTGTTTTATTTTTATTGAACAGGACGCCGTTTTCAGAACTGTAGTCGGCGTTATCCGATCCCACATTTATGGCAGTCAGACTTGTGCAACCCCCAAACGCATGATTTTCGACAGAAGTCACGCTGTTGGGAATTGTGACTGATAGCAACCTTGTGCAGCCGAAAAATGCCTCTTCCCCAATAGAAATTACGCCGTTGGGAATCGTAACAAATGTTAGGCCGGTGCACCCGGAAAACGCGCGGTCTCCGATAGAAATCAGGCCGGCGGGGATTGTGACGGACGTGAGGCCGGCGCTGCCGAGAAACGCGTTGCTTCCAACAGAAACTACGCCGGCGGGAATTGAGTATGCGCCTTGTTTTCCGGCAGGATATTTTATTAATGTGGTTTTACTTTTATTGAACAGGACGCCGTCTTCGGAACTGTAGTTGGCATTATCGGCTCCCACATCTATGGCCGTCAACTTTGTGCAATTTTGAAACGCAAGGTTGCCGATAGAAGTCACACTGTTGGGAATCGTAACAGAGATCAAGCTTGTACAACCGGAAAACGCTTCCGCTCCAATAGATGTTACATTGTTGGGAATCGTTACGGACGTAAGTTTTGTACTGCCGAGAAACATACCGACTGCAATGGAAGATATGCTGGTGGGGAGCGTTACAGATGTAAGACCTGTACACTCTCGAAACGCAAAGTTTCCGATAGAGGTCACGCTCGTTGGAATTGTGACGGACGTAAGACTCGTGCAACCCCGAAACGCATAATTTCCGATAGAAATAACGCTTCCGGGAATCACCACTTCAGGAAGATTCGCGCAACCTTCAAATGCGTTGTTTCCGATAGAAGTCACGCCGGTGCCGATAGTTACCGACGTCAGGTTTGTAAAACCGGAAAACGCGTGATTTCCTGCAGAAGTCACACCATTCTGTATAGTCACCTTGGTAATGGCGTTTCTCAAAGTATACCAGGGTGCGCCGCCGCGATTGTAATTCGCCATCGCACCTGATCCGGCGATCGTTAACTCTCCGTCGCTCAGTGTGGCGGCAACGAAGTCGGAAGAAGTGTTGCCGATATCCCACGATTGCGACCAGACCGCTTCGGTTAAACAGCAAATCGCAATTCCCAGGATTAATGCTGTCTTCCTGACAGAGCTCAAACTACTCATGGTCACTCCTTATATTTGGGTTACTCCATAGTCTGCCGGCATATTTTCTGCGCGTCTATGCACTGTTGGGTAAACGCGCTCAGTATTGTCTTTGCCTCTTCCCTCTCCGCGCGGCTCATACTTTCAAACTGGGCTTGGAATGCTTCCGCTTCTTTGCAGACGTCTTTCATGTAGTCGCAGCGTTCGTTGCTTGGAGCGGAAGAGATATCAAAGAGAACTGGTTTGGGAGCGCAAGCGGCGAGTATTGCCGCTGCCAGGAGTGCTATTGCCAACATTTTTGCTTTCTGCATGATAACGCTTGAATCCTTAAGATTTAAAGTTTCAAAATCAACTTTTATTGAGCAACCTTGCGTCTTACTCTGCGCGGCGTGGGTTTTACGCCCTGCGCGCTTTTGAGCCTGTTGAGAGCTTTGGACTTTATCTGCCTGACCCTTTCGCGCGTAATCTTGAACTTGCGGCCGATTTCGTCTAACGTATAGGCGTTTTCGTGATCTATGCCGAAATACAGCTTGATGATCTCGCGCTCTCTCTCCGTCAGGAAGTCGAGCATCTGGCGGATTTCTTCGTGCATGGACATGGCGCGGATGTTTTCGTCCGGGCCACTGCCGTCAGTTGTGTTGATTATCAGGTCTATAAGCGTAGATCCGTTGTTGTCTTTAATGGGCGCGTCTAAGGAAACGTGGTTGTTTGAAATTGATATGGTTTCCTGGACCGCAGACTCGGACATGGACAGCTCGCGCGCTATTTCGGCCGTGTCGGGCGGGCGGTTGAAACGCTGCTCAAGTTCGATTTGCGTTTTGCTGATTTTGTGGATCGCTCCGGCCCTGTTCAGAGGGAGACGCATTATGCGCGACTGCTCGGCCAGCGCCTGCAAAATAGCCTGGCGCACCCACCAAACGGCATAGGAGATGAAACGGAAGTTCTTTTTTTCATCAAAACGCCTGGCCGCCTTGACCAGCCCCATGTTGCCTTCGTTGATGAGGTCACAGAGCGAGAGACCCTGGTTCTGGTAGTTGCGGGCGACGCTCACGACAAAACGCAGGTTCGCTTTTACGAGGGTGTCTAAAGCTTCACGGTCGTTGTTTTTGATCTTGGTCGCGAGTTCAGCCTCCCGTTCCGACGTAAGCGGCTGGAGCTTGCCTATCTCCTTGAGATATAGCGCGAGGCTGCCCTCTTCGACAATTGGTATGTTAGGTTTGCTCATAAGTGACACAATATAGGTTATGGGTGAAAAAAATCCAAGAGTTTTGTTAATTATTTTGATTACGCACAACCCCATGACTTTATTGCTACTATTTTGGGGGAGATACTGCAGGGATTAACCATATCGCTTTATTGGGGGAGCCTGAGAAAAGCCGATTCACGGTTAACTCCATGATTTTACTCGTATTACACACCTTGAGGACGAGTCGGCAGGATTATTAAATTTGTTTAAACGGGATCTCTAAAACATTGCTTTCTACGGTCTTCGTACCCCCTAAAAGCACCAATTTTACGAAAATAAGTTCCTCTTCCACTACCGACCCGTCCCCCATCAGACCATCCCACAGGACGGAGGACGGGACAGCGTTACCGCCAGAAAAGGTCCTTATTGCGTTTCCGTTCGGTTTTTCAATCCGCAGTACCCACGAGCTGGCGGTCGGACCTGCCGTATTCAGGGAAAAAAGTACCTTTCCGTCGTCGGTATTCTTGTACCCCAGCGCGGCGGTCATACCGCTGTCTGCCCACTCGGCATCGCTCCGGCGGAACGCGCTGTAAAAAAACGCGGCGTTTTTCTCGTTTTCCCGGCCGTTTCGGTGGCCGTAACTGCCCAAAATCGCAGCAGATGACGATTTATTGATAAACGTGATCCCAAAATTCGCGAAAATCCGGTGGTTGTAGCTCTCTCCGCCTCTGCCCCGAACAAGGGTGTACCCCAAAGCCGCCGCCGGCATCTGACCGTAAACAGAACCGGACGTACGCAGCGAAGACAGGTCAAGGTTGACGCGCGCCGTACCCTCCATCAGGTTGACGCCGCCGTCCCTGAAATGGGCGGCAAAGATCAAATCATAAGGCGTAAAAAACAACGGACCGGACGAAGATAGCGTCCCCGCGGCGCCAATCGAAACTTTCAGGTCATTCATCGTTGTGCGATCGCTGACCAGTAAATTGCCGACCCCGAAATATAAAACATTACCCGGCAGGAAATTTGACACATCCAATCCAAAAGCCAGATTAACGGCTCCAAATTGGAGTTCATTCCTGTAAACCAAATCAAACGACATGCCTGACTGGATAAGGTACACCGGCGCAGCAAATCCCAGGCTTAGTTGATACTCCTCCGGATCGTTATATATTCCTCCAACTGAAAGAGCGCTTTTGCTTGACCTGTAAGATTGATTAGCGTAATTGAGGAATCTGCCGGAATTGTCGCGGATAAGAGTTTCGCGAAGTGCAACTTTACTGACGGGAATAACTATCGCTCCGCGAATATCGTACGAAGCGCTGTCTGACCTCATGTCGAAACCAAGAGTGCTGCCGGGGTTGCTACTGATAAGTGACGGATTGTAAAAAACTGCAAACGGGGCACCGATACGGTTATATTGCCAGTCAAAAGAACGGGCGGATGTCTGAGAAAACACCGGAATTGCAGTTGATACCGCTATCAATACAAATACAAAAGGGGAAAGGCGCAATTGTAATTTCAACACTGCCTTTCCCCCTTCGTTCAATTAAATTTCGTCCATTATCCTGAGCGGCATCTGCAGGAACAAGTCATCGCTGATCTTGTCTTTCTCGTCATTATATTCCGGGAAAATAAGACACGCGCTAACGGACGTATTCATCTCCATACGAATATTCTTCGTTCCTACAATACCAAGAATCTCCGGTAAAAACTGGCCGTTAAAACCAACAGTGTGCTCTTCACCACTGTACTGAATCTCAACAACTTCGCGGGATTCGCTGCCGTACTCCTTGTTTACCGCCGAAATTTCCACTGTTCCCTGATTAAAAACCATTTTGATAAGACGATTTTTTTGATTTGCGAAAACAGAAACACGGCGGACCGCGTCGAGCATTGCAATTCTGTCAGCAACAATTACTTTGGGATTATTCTTTGGGATTACCTTATTGTATTCAGGATATTGCCCTTCTACTAATTTTGATACCATTGTAAATAAAGGTGTGGAGAATGATACGTACTTGTCGCCGATCATCACCTTTAATTTTTCGTCCTGACTTTTTGAATCTGTAATTTTCATAAGTGTTTGAACACTCTTTTGCGAGATGATTTTTGCAATACTGTCTTTTAAAGGCAGATCCATCCCAATAAACGAATATCCTAATCTGTGACCGTCCGTAGCCACCATACCAGCCTTATCGGAAGAAAGTTCCCATAAAATTCCGCATAAACTGGACCGTGATTCATCTTTAGCGGCAGCAAACGAACTCTTCTGTATCATATCGCGAAGAGCGAAACTGCCTATTTCCAACTCAACTCCATCGGCAATTGCCGGAATACCCGGAAAATCGCCTGAATCCGCACCGGCTATCTTGTAGAACCCTACCTTGGTTTCAATAATAAGAACAAGGCCGTCCGCAGAGAGCTTTATTTCGCCTTCCGGCAATTCCTTCACCAAATCAAAAACCTTCCTGGCGTTGACAGTAATATCCAACTGACCATCGCCTGACGCCGCGGCTACTACCCGCAGTGAATGATCGGCATCAGTTGCCGAAATCTCCATTATGGAATCGGCATAGTTAATTTTGAAGTTGGAGAGTATCAGCAGAGAGCTTTTATTCGGAACAACTGGAATAGCTTTCTGCATTGCCTCGTACAGATCTTTCTTTTGAACCAAAATTGACATATTTCACCGTCCTGTCGGTTTTTGTTGTTTATTTTGCGATATAAATCAACAAGTTATTATTATACTTTTTATAAATTGATAATAATAATAAGGTTGTTGATAACTGTTTATAAGTTCGTATTTTATTTAAAATCAATAAGTTAACTATGTCTATAAATTGTTTATCAACTTATAATTTTCGTTTATAAATGTGTTGATAACTTAAATTTGGCGGTTATCGACACTTAATTTACAATTTTTGAACAGGTGTTTGTTCAAAAATTGTGGATACCTTAAAATAATATATTTTTATGGGTCGATGTTAAAAAAAAATCCAAATTATCATCAACATAAAAGTCAACACATATCTATTTTAATGATGATATAATATACTCAATTTCTCTTGCTATCCCGCCATCTTTCTTTATGAGATCTTCTATAAGCTGTACTGCGTGCAGCACGGTGCTGTGATCTCGGCCGTTAAAGTACATCCCTATTGATTTCAGGGTATGATTTGTCATTTGTTTTGATATGTACATTGCTATTTGACGACAAAAAGCTACTTCTTTTCGTTTATTCTTTTCGAGGATGTTATTGACCGGTATTTTGTAGTACGCAGCTGTTTTTTCTATTATATGATCTATGGAAATTCTGATTTTTTCTGTTTTTATGTTGTCTTTCAGTACGTTTTTTGCCAGATCCAGAGTAATGTCGCTGTGATTTACTGAGGCATGGGAGAGTAGTTTTATTACAGCGCCTTCGATTTCTCTTATGTTGGATGAGACATTTTCGGCTATATAGTTAAGTATCTCAGCTGAGAGACTAAGATTTTCGTCTTCCGCTTTTTTGTTCAGGATGGCTACGCGTGTTTCGAGGTCGGGCGGTTGAATATCTACGGATAATCCACTCTGAAACCTTGAAACCAGGCGTTCTTCCAGTCCTTTTAAAGCTACTGGCGGCCGGTCTGATGCCAGGACAATTTGCTTCCCGTTTTGGTGCAGGGTGTTAAAAATATGGAAAAATACCTCCTGAGTACCCTCCTGGCCGGCAAAGGACTGTACATCATCAATCAGCAAAACATCACTTGCCCTGATTTGCGCGGTAAAATTTTGAACACTGTTAGTTTTAAGGGATTCTATGTAGTTTACGTGGAATTCGTCGGACGACATGTAGGTTACTATGCTGCCGGGGACGGTTTCGAGGACGTAGTTGCCTATGGACTGGATTAGGTGTGTTTTTCCAAGCCCCACCCCGCCGTAGACCAAAAGCGGGTTAAACCGCGTTTTTCCGGGAGATTCGGCCACGGCCATGGCGGCGCCGTGAGCGAACTTGCTGTTTGGCCCCACGATGAACTTTTCGAAGGTGTAGGACTTGTTTAGCCGGGAATGCGGTTTTTCGTTTTGCATAACTATAGGAATATAAATTACGGTCAACCTCAAAGTCAAAATCAAG
>Ga0123356_10000781_pt1 | contig 35255 bp, 25 predicted proteins | sample TergutEmb28metaG_2_FD_92546 | JGI IMG/M metagenome (GOLD analysis project Ga0123356, IMG submission 92546) | Embiratermes neotenicus P3 segment gut microbial communities from Petit-Saut dam, French Guiana - Emb289 P3 | ecosystem: Host-associated > Arthropoda: Insects > Digestive system > Gut ...
CAGACGCCAGCGCGTCCGCATCGGGGTTATCGTGGCATTGCAACACGATTTGGTCAAACGCTAAAAGGTGCCTAAGGCTTATCATACCGCTTCTCCCTAACCGCCCGAACCGGACGCAGGCTTTAATAGCGTAGTCAGCCGCTGCAGTTTGCCCTCAAGCCCTGCGCGGCAGTCGATGCCCTGTATTGCGTCCAAATACATCCCCAGTCCCTCGGGCAAAACGCAATCATCGAGGATTACGCGGATAATGGTTTTGGCGTTCTTAACCGCGCGCTTGATTTCCACAAGGCAGTTTGCCGACCGGATATAGGCCGTTGTTTGGAACATAACGAAAGCCGCGCACCCGTCGATTTTCCGCGCCAAGTGATTCATCCAGTCGTCGCCCTCGGTGATGCCCTCGTCAAACCAAAGGCGAATCCCCGCCGTTTGTAGTTGCCCGATTATTTTGGTTACCTGCTGCGCATCGCGGTGGCTGTAGCTTACGAACGCATACGTCCCGTTGCCCTGATATGATTTCGGCGTGTCACTCGACAAAAGCTTTTCGGCCAGCGCGCGCATACTTTGGACGGACGCACCAAACGCTTCTTGCGAAAAGCCGGGGGCGTCCAGCGCGCGCCGGGCCTCCTTCATTTCACCGAACACGGCAGCTTCAAATTTGTTTTGCACGTCGCTTTTTGTGTTAAACGTTTTGAACCGCCTTACCAGCGTTAAGCAATGCTGTAAATCCCCGCGCGTTTCCTTTTCGCCCTCAACATATTTTCCGGCAGATAATCCGGCGTATTTTTGCATCGTTTCCGTCAGCAACGCGCCCGCCGCTTTGTTAAAGGCGCGCGAACACCGATAAAACCCGTAGCCCGACGGCGAGCCGTATTTGCGTATCCGGGAGAAAAGAAGAATCGAAAGCGCCAAAAGCACGACGGCAGCGATGATTTCAAGCGGGCGCGGAATACTGAAACCGCCAATCGCGAGCGCGTCAAAATCGACGGGGACAATTTTTAGGTTTATGACGGCCGCGACCACGCAGAAGCCCGCCCCGCCCAATAACGCGAGGGGCAGAATGACAAAGAAAAGCGTGAAAGCAAGCTTGTATTTGCCTGTGTTTTTTATCGGATATTTTTTCACTTTTGCGGCCTCCTTGATTGCGTTCTTACTTATCCGTGCCCTTATCCGCGTTCGCGCCCGCCCCGGCGGCGTTTGCCAAATCCGCCTCGAGCCCCTTAACCGTTTGCAGGTAAAAATCGGTGGCGTAATCCTCCCGCGCGTAAACCGCGTTCACTTCCAGCGCCGAGCACACCTTATCAAATTTCTTGTCCCAGCCCGTAAAAGCGTAGCCCGCGCGCACGGGAGCATCCGGAGCGGCGGCCGCCGACCAGTACCTCACCTTTTGCCCGCTCAATACCGCCCCGTCATGGCTCTTAAACGTTACGTCATATTTTTTCCAAAACAAGAAAATAAACATAAACGGGCGTTTTTTCTTATACACAAATTGATAATACAAAAATCCGGCAACGGCCAGCAAGAGGAGTAGGATTAGCAATATAATCCACCAAGCGTTGCCGCATCCGCCGGGCTTGTCGACGACCGCCGGAGCCGTAACCGTAACGGTTGCGCTACCGGATTTTGTGCCGTCTACCGTACTGGTCGCCGTAACCGTAAGCGTTGCCGCCGTTTCGTCCGCGCCGACTGTCAAGACGCCGACGTTCGAAATTACGGTTGACGCGCTTAAATTGCCTGACACGGCCCAGGTAACGGTTTGCGCGGGATTATTCGCGCCCGCAACCGCGGCGGTAAAGGCTTGCGTTTTGCCTTTTTCCACGTTTGCCGGAGCCGGAGTTACCGTAACGGACGTGACCGTCGGCGTTACGGGCGGCTCACCCGTCACCGTTACGGTTGCCGTACCCGATTTACTCGAATCGGCCATGCTTGTTGCCGTAACCGTAAGCGTGGCCGCCGTTTCGTCCGCGCCGACGGTCAAGACGCCGTCGGTTGAAATCACGGTGGACGCGCTCGAATTGCCCGACACGGCCCAGGTAACGTCTTGAGCGGGCTCAAGCGTTCCGGCTACGACTGCGGTAAAGGTTTGATTGCCGCCCTTGCCGACGCTCGCCGTTCCCGGGCTGACCGTAACGGACGTAACCTCCGCGACGGGCACGTCCGATACCGTAACGGCCGCCGTACCCGACTTGCTTGTATCCGCCGTGCTTGTCGCCGTAACCGTAAGCGTGGCCGCCGTTTCGTCCGCGCCGACGGTCAAGACGCCGTCGCTTGTTATCGCGGTGGACGCGCTCGCGCCGCCAGATACGCTCCAGGTAACGGTTTGGGCGGGATTGGTCGTGCCCGCAACGGTCGCAGTAAACGCCCGGGTTGTGCCTTTTTGAACGCCGATCGCGGCCGGAGCCACCGTAACGGAGGTAACCGTCGGTGTAACGGGCGGCTCCCAGCCTTCCGGGGGTTCATCCGTAAAGAAAGCGTCTTCGTCATAGTATAAATACGATACCGGGTTCGTTTGGCGGCCGATAACCCACGCATTGAGCGCGTCAACCAATGAGTCGTACTGCTTGCCGCCTATCGTTACCTTTTCATCGCCCGCGAAAATCTTGCCCGTCCCAAACGCCAAAATATCGATTGTCGGTTCCGCCGCGCGCGCAGATTGGCTGCCCCCGTCTTCTAAGCCCGCGTTAACCGACGCGGTTTGTAAAAAATAAGCGTTCGTTACGGAAACCTCTCCAAGATTCGTGCCGCGGATTTCGATGCGCCCCGCAACGCCGCCGGTAAAACTTTCGCCGCTTACCGCGCCCGCGTTATAGCAGTTTTCGACAACGGCCTTGGAGCCCGCGGCACCGGAATCCATATAACCCGCGATGCCGCCGACGCCGCTGTCGCCCTCGACCGCGCCGAGGTTATAACAGTTTTCTACGAAAATCAGGCCGTCGGAGAGATCGAACCACCCGGCGATGCCCCCCACATAGCGGCCGCCCGCGACGGCGCCGGAATTATAGGTGTTTTTGATAATTACGGCGTTGTCCTTGTGATCGTTATAGATATATCCCGCGATGCCGCCGACGGATCCGACGGCGGTTCCGTCGCCTACGTCGCCCGCGTTATAGCAATGCGTTACGGTAACGACGCCGCCTCCGGCAAGATAGGCGCTGTTTTCTAAGCAGCCGATTAAGCCGCCGAGACAATCGTAGGCTTCCTCGATTGTTACGACGCCCTCGTTATAACACCCCGCAACGGTTACGCCGCCGCCGCGGTTATGCTCGATAGACCCGGCGATACCGCCGGCGTACGCATAAACGGCGGTAATGCCGCCCGTATTAAAACAATCCGTTATGGCGACGGCTCCGAGTTCGGTATCGGCGATGCCGTAGTTTCGCAAATACCCTAGGATGCCGCCGATCCAATTGTCGCCTTGGATCGCGCCGCCGTTAGAGCAGCCCTCGATCGTCACGTCGCCGCTTATATCGCCCCCATAAGGGTAATCGTTGAGCAATTCTCCCACAATGCCGCCGACTTTATAGCCTCTGCCGGTCGCATACTTCGTTCCCGTCACATCGCCCGTGTTGTGGCAATCCGCAATGGAGAGGGTCGGGACATATTTGTCCCTGCGGTTGCCGTAGTTTTCAATATAGCCTGCGACGCCGCCCGTTTGGTGGTCCCCCGTAACGGCGCCCGCGTTGGTACAACCCTCAATCGTCACGTCGCCGTTATTTTCCGTATAGCCGACGACGCCGCCGATGTACTTGCCTTCGGTTAAAACGTCGCCCGTATTGTCGCAACCCGAAAGGGTGGCGATGCAATGATTTTCAGAGGGTATGTCGTACGCGGTGCTATTGTTAACCAGATACCCTACGATGCCGCCGGTACCATAGTAAGAGCCAAAAACCTCGCCCGCGTTATCGCAATTATCCAACGTAACGCTCCCCCACCAGTTTTCGATTCGCCCGATGATGCCGCCCAAATAATCACCTTCTGAATCATAAGATCCAGAGGTTAGTTGTATAACGGTGCTCACGTCGCCTTCGTTAACGCAATTTTTAAACGTTACGGCTCCCGTGCGCCTATTCTCAACGTAGCCGGCGATTCCGCCGAAATTATTAACTGTGGAAATATACCATGTGCTTCCGATGGAGTAGTTGGCGCGTACGTTGGTATATACGCCCGAAACGTCGCCGGTGTTTACACAGCCTTCCAGCGTCAGCGTGCCGCTATTCTTGAAATCTTCGACGCTGTTGTTGACGCTGCCGACGATCCCGCCCACGTTTCTGCCGTCTACCACGCTGTTGTTGTTGCCGCTGCGGCCCGCCTTAACCGGCCCCGTGTTGTAGCAATCCTTTATAACGGAGTCGGCATCACAACTGCGAAAGCTGCCCACTAAGCCGCCGATGTAGTCGTACGCACCGTTGACCGAACCCGCGTTGTAGCAGTTTTCCAGCGTTACGGCGGCGGGAGCGGCATAATCCACATAAATACTGCCCGCAATGCCGCCGATAGTGCCCCGGCCGGAAATAAAACTTTCTTCCACGCCGACGTTTTTAATTACGGCGCCGCTTCCGACGGAGCCGAACAGGCCGAGGGTACTCGCGTTCGAATCGTTTATGTACAATCCGAATACCGCGTTGCCGCCGCCGTCAAAATGCGCCTTGAAATAAACGTTCCCATAAGCGGGCGTCGGAAATCCGATCGGCGTCCACTTGTTGAGCGAGGTGGTTGAGGGGTTGACACTTGCCCAATTCTCCCAGCCTTCCGTGGCGTTTAGGTAGATATCGCAGGTTTGCTCGTAATAAACGCCCGCCGCACCGTATACCGCGTTGGTGGCCTCGGCGTTGATAAGGCTCGCAAGGTATGCGAGTTCCCCGCCGTTTGAGATTAGGTACGGGTCGTTTGCCGTCCCCGCGCCGCCCGCAAAACTTGCAGCGGCGGTTCCGTCCCAGATTACGGGTTCGTCGGCCGCGTAAACGGTTTGCGTTTCTCCGTCGTCGCGGCCGAGCAGCAGCCCTGCCGCCGAGCAGGCAAACATGGCGCACATAACCAGCGCCGCCAATACATACTTTCTGTTCTTTTTCATGTCGTTTTCTCCTTGTGTTTGTATTATTTTTCAGTCCGTGCGGCCTGTTTAAGTTTACGCTTCCAAACCAACTTTACCATAATAGGTATGATAACGGGTTTTGCACATTTAGTCAAGCAAAAACCGCTAAGTTAAGAAAAAAGTTGACTGTTGCGGCTTCGGATTGGGCCTCAGCCTGATTCCATTTTTGTCGGCAATCATCTGTTGTTGACGGTTTTTTGCAACTATACTCCATCGTCCTTAAAATTGCTTGCAATTTTAGGGACGATGGAGTATACTGTATCCGTGAGTAAAAACAAAAGGCTCATTATCATCTTTTCCGTCGTGTGCGGTTTGACGCTGCTAATCATTTTAAGCAGCGCCGTTTTTGCCGTGTCGAGCGTACGGGCGTATTGCGTCAACGTAAAAGACGACGATCCTATGCTGGCGGAATTAGACAAGCAGGTACTGGCGTGCCACGATATCCGCTTCGGCAGCAGCATTTTTATGCTGAACGAAAAAAAGACGATACAAAACCTAAACAAAAAACTCGCGGCCTCCGACCCGCCGGTGACGAACATCGAGGTGCGCGCAATCGAGCGCGCGTTCCCCAACCGCGTCATCATCCATTACATAAAATTCGAGCCGTATTTTTACGTCGCCGAGGGCGGACAGGCCTATTTTTACGCGTTCGGGGGCGCGACGCTGATGCGCGTTTTAGATTTGGCGGATGCGGGCGCGGCCTCGTTAATGGCGGGCGCCGTCCAAATAGCGGTAGAGGGTAAAATCTCCGGTACGGCCGTCGGCTCTTCCGCGTTCTCCACCTCAATCGAGCATGAGCGGCAAAGCGCGGAGGCCGTTTTGGCGGCTTTAGAGAAATTGTGCTCGCCTGCCGATTTAGCGGACTATTTCGACTATATCGACCTATCCCGCGAGGGGTATATTTTTGCCAAGACCAATCGGGGCGTAGTTTTGGAATTTTCATCGTTTGATAATCTGTACGAACAATTCCGGCTCGGCGTTTCTATGTACAAGGATTTTCGCGAAAGCGGCAAAACGGAAGACCGCGTGCGCTCCGGCACGGGAACGATCATCGTGTCGAATACGGTGGCCGGGGTAATAACTGCGGTGTACACGCCGGAGAACCGGTACGGATAACGAAAAACGAAAAACGAAAAACGAAAAACGAAAAATCCCTCCGACGTTTTTCGTTTTTCGTTTTTCGTTTTTCGTTAATATTCCCTTGACAGGGGCTTACAAAGTATATATAATAGAGTTTAACATACCAAGGAGACTTCATTGGCTCAAGACGTAAGCATTCTCGACTTTGGTTCGGGCAAAATCACCGTTTTAATCGGACGGCGCGGCGTAAATAACACCCTCTGCATCAGCGGCATGGGGGAGTGCGATTACGCGGGCTTTATGGACGGCGAATTTTTAGAGCCCGACCAGCTATTATATGTGATCGGACATGCCGTCGCGAATGCCGAAACGAATTCCCGCACTAAAATTAAGCACCTCTACATCGGCGTCCCCGGAGAATTTACGACCGCCGAATGCCGCGAGGGGAATCTGTCGATCGGCAAAAAGCGCAAAATCACGGACGACGACATCGATGCCCTGCACGGCATGGGCAACCGCTATAAAAACCACCCCGATTACAGTTTGATTAACAGCCAAGGCGTTTACTACACCTTAGACGACGACAAAAGGCTCATCCAACCCGTGGGGTTAAGCTCCGGAAAAATCGGCGGGCTAATCTCGTACATACTGGCCGAGAATGGCTTTATCAAGTTCGTCGACGGCATCATGAAATCGCTGGGCATCGAGTCGTACGACTATATTTCGAGCCTGTTGGCTCAAACCCTGTTTTTGTTTGACGATAAGGTGCGCGACCGTTTTGTTGTGATGATTGACTGCGGCTATATTACGACCAACGTTGTTGTCGCGCGCGGGGACGGCATTTTGGCGCAATACAACATCCCCTTGGGCGGCGGCCATATTTCCGGATATTTGGCCACGTTCTTTAAAATTTCGTTCTCCCAGGGCGAGGCACTTAAGCGCAAAGTAGTGCTTAGTTTAAACGTCGGTGAGGAGGACCGCTATCAAATCTCGGCCAACCGTTCCGACACCGTCGACTTTTCCGCCCAAGAGGCAAACGAAATTGTCGCCTACGGGGTTAAAAAAATCGCGGACACGGTGGCAAAATGCTTAAAGGAGTGCCCATACGATTATCCCGACTATATCCCTTACCATCTGACGGGCGGCGGGCTTTCGTACATAAAAGGCGCACGCGAGCTATTTAGCAAGCACCTCATCAAGCCCGTCGAAATCGTCGCGCCGAGCATTCCGCAATTCAACCGCCCGCACCTGTCGGCGAGCTTAGGGATGCTTGACATGGCGTTGTCGCTCCAGCCGCCCGAGGAGAAGAAGGGGTTTTGGGCGAGATTGTTTGGGAGATAGCAACTGTTACACTATTAGAGTGATAAGTGATGAGTGATAAGTTTCGGATTTATTTGCAGCAAGGTTAATAAGCGAAAAACTCAAGACTGACAATATTTTGGGAAATTTGTTTGATTTCCTCAACAAAAATAAAAACAAAAACTTATCACTTGTCACTCATCACTTATCACTAAAAAAAATCGGAGATTTTTATGCAAATCAACAAACGAGACATCCATTCCATGCCCGCGGTCATTAAGGTCGTCGGGGTCGGCGGGGGCGGCGGAAACGCGGTCAACCGCATGATGGCGTGCAATATCAAAAGCGCGCAGTTTATCGCCGTCAACACGGATTTGCAGGCGCTGAATATGTCCAATGCGCACCACCGCATCCAAATCGGCGACAAGCTGACGCACGGGCAAGGCGCCGGCGCAGACCCGGAAAAGGGCCAAAAGGCTGCCGAGGAATCGCGGCTCGCCATCTCCGAGGCCATAAAGGACGCGGATTTGGTGTTCATTACCGCCGGCATGGGCGGCGGAACCGGGACGGGAGCCGCGCCGGTAGTTGCCGCCGTCGCCAAGGAGATGGGCAAGTTGACGGTTGCAGTCGTCACCAAGCCTTTCGCGTTCGAGGGCAAGGTGCGTATGGACCACGCCGAAATCGGCATCCAAAACCTCAAAAAGGTTGTGGATACCTTGGTCGTCATCCCCAACGAAAAACTGATGCAGGTCGCCCCCAAGCTGCCCATCATCGAATCGTTTAAATACGCCGACGACGTGCTGCGCCAGGGCATCCAGGGCATCAGCGATTTAATCGTGACGCCGGCGCTGATCAACCTCGATTTTGCCGACGTTTGCACCGTAATGCGCGACAAGGGCGTCGCCCACATGGGCATCGGGCGCGGCCACGGCGACCGCCGCACGGTGGACGCCGTCAAGCAGGCGGTGTTCAGCCCGCTGCTCGAGACGTCGATTGAGGGCGCCACCAGCGTTATTTTGAATATTATGGGCTCGGCGGACATGACGCTCGAGGAAACGCGCCAGGCGGCGGAGCTCGTGCGCGAGGTGGTGCACCCGAACGCCAACATCATTTTCGGCGCGGATATCCGCGACACCCTAAACGACGAGGTGCTGGTCACCGTGATTGCGACGGGCTTCGGAGCCGCGGGAACGATTGCCCCGGCCGCTCCGATTCCGACGGTTGCGCCCGCCACGGAGCCGCGCGCAAAAACCGAGGCTGAGCTTTTAAGGGAGCGGCTGGAGGGCGGCGTTAGGATTCCCGTGCAGGATACCGGCCTAAACGTGTTCGGCGGCGCCACGATGCCCCCGCCGCGTTCCCCCGAGCCCGCGCCGCAGCGCACCAGCGAGCCCGTCCCGCCGCGCGCAAACCCCTCTTCCATCCCCGGCACCCGCGTCCGTCCCGACGACGACTTCCCGGAGTTTTTAAAGAGATTGAATAATCGATAGGCATAATTTGAGTATTAAAGCCCGAAAAGCGTACGCTCTCTCTCTTTTCGGGCTTTTATCTACGCGTGTCTCGTGACCCGGTCACCGTGCACGGGGTGTTATTCGCTTTTGACATTGTGTGTTCCGTACTTGTGACTTGTGCCTTATGCCTTGATATCTTGTACCCGAATCCCGAACCTCGTGCCATCCACCACCCACCCTCCACTACCCACCACCCACCATCACTATCCCCCACAAAAAGGCAAAGCCACCAAAATTACGACAGGTTAAATCATATACAATACAGGTATGACCGTATACATCGAGTCGGTGATATTGGATAATTTTTTTGCCACGCTATTAATCTCGGACGTCTCAATCCGGGCGCTTTCGATTTCGCGCTCAAAATTAACCAAATTCCGGATGCTTTTGGCGGCGTGTGTGGGGACGGCGGTTGCGCTGATTTACCCGCTGCTAAAAATCCACGCCGCATTGCTATTCGCCGTAAAGTTTGCGTTGTTTGCCGTGCTGGCACTGATTTTATTCTGTAAAAAGGGGCGTAAGGCGGGACGGGTGGTATCCTCGTCTGCCGTGTTCCTCGCCCTAACTTTTGCGTTCGGCGGCGTATTATTTGCGATTGGGTTTTCGGTGTTCGGCGACGCCGGCAAAGCGCTGCGGTTGCCCGTTACAAACCTGCCGGTCGGGCTTGTTGCGGCGGGCGGCTGGGGCGCGTATTTATTGAGCCGCAAAGTAGCCCGCAAACTAAAACGCTCGCGGGATTTAAGTCAACTATTATTCCGTTACGAAATCTCGGTTGCGGGGAAAACGGTTACGGGGACGGCGTTTTTGGACACCGGCAACCGCCTGTACGATGCAAAAACCGATTTGCCCGTCATTGTGCTCGGCGCGCCCGCGTCGCTATCCATTTTAGGGGACGAGGGCTTGTCGGCACTGCTGTGGGATAAAGAGCGAGAAGTTTTTCCCGGTGCGCGCCATATCGCATTCAGCGGCGCGGGCGGAAAAAAAAGCCGGCTGCTTATCCTAAAACCAGACGCCGTCCGGTTCTACGAGGGACAAGCAGAGCATATAATACAAGACGCGGTATTGGGATTAAGCTTAGGCAGCTTTAGCGATGCCGCAGAATACGACGTCCTCCTGCATCCCGCGCTGGTTGGTTCATTAATTGCGGTAGTGCCTGACGAGTGCAGTAGTGCAATAGTGCAATAGTGCAGTAGTGCAGTAGTGATGGATGAGAACTTAGAGCAAACCACGCAATATTTTTGAAACAATGTAAAAAAAGACAATAACTACTGCACTACTGCACTACTGCACTATGGGAGCACTATGTTACACCTCAAAAAACTGTTATCGCGCATACTCACAAAGATTTTCGGCAATTTGGCGACCGAAAACATCCTCTATTACATAACCGGTTCCGAGGCTTTGCCGTTGCCGCTCTCGGGCGAGGAAGAGGCGGAGGCGATAAAAAATCTCGCGGCCGGGAGCGCCGACGCCAAAACGCTGCTGATCGAGCGCAATTTGCGCTTGGTTGTGTATATCGCGCGCAAGTTCGACAACACGGGCATGGATTTAGAGGATTTGATTTCGGTCGGCACCATCGGGCTCATTAAGGCGGTCAATTCGTTCGACCCCGAAAAAAATATTAAATTAGCGACGTACGCCTCGCGCTGCATCGAAAACGAAATCCTGATGTACCTGCGCCGCATGGTGCGCGTCCGCAGCGAGGTGTCGCTAGACGAGCCCTTAAACGTCGATTGGGAGGGCAACGAGTTGCTGATGAGCGACATTTTGGGGACGGAGCCGGATTTGGTCAGCAAAAACCTGGAGAACTCCGTCGAGCGCCAGTTGCTGTGGAGCGCCGTCGCCAAGCTAAACCACCGCGAAAAGGAAATCATGCAAATGCGTTTCGGGCTTTTCGGCAAGCAGGAAAAAACGCAAAAAGAGGTCGCCGATTTTTTGGGCATCTCGCAATCCTACATCTCGCGCCTCGAGAAAAAAATCATTTTCCGACTCAAAAGGGAAATCGCGAAGACGCTGTAGGGGCTCGGGGAGAGGGGATAGGGGATAGGTGATAGAGTTATTCGGGTCTGCTTAAGCGTTGTTGTGACCTATTTACGATTTACGATTTACAATTTACAAATTGCGGATGGATTGTCGAGTGAGAAAACGAATAATTGTTTGGAATAAAAGAGCAAATAGGCGGGAATCACAGGCACATCTCCCTAATTTGTAAATTGTAAATCGTAAATCGTAAATATTTTCGGTATCGGGTAGTCTTGAATTTCTCTATCCTCTATCCTCTATCCTCTCTATCCTCTATCCTCTATTCTCCAACCCCTATCCCCTAATACGGTTGACAAGTAGATGCGCATAGATTATAATAATGATTATGGCGAAAAAACTTTCAACCCAAAACAGTTTTCCCCCGATTCAAAAACCGACGTACTATATCACGACGCCGATTTATTACCCCTCCGGCAAGTGGCATTTAGGGCACAGCTACACCACCGTCTGCTGCGACGCTTTGGCGCGCTTCAAGCGCATGAGCGGTTTTGACGTGTATTATTTAACCGGCACCGACGAACACGGCCAAAAAATCGAGGAACGTGCAGCGGCGGCGGGGCTTGAACCGAAAGCCTTTGTGGACGGCCTTGTGGGCGAGATCAAGGTATTGTGGAAGCTTTTGGGTATCTCCAACGACGGCTTTATCCGCACGACCGATGAGAACCACAAAGCCGCGATTCAGCGGATTTTCACCACGCTCTACGAGAAAGGCGACATCTATAAATCCAAATACAAGGGGCGCTACTGTACGCCGTGCGAATCGTTCTGGACGGCGTCGCAGCTAAAAGAGGGCGACAAGTGCCCCGACTGCGGCCGTGACACGGTGGAGGCGGAGGAGGATTGTTATTTCTTCCGGCTTTCTAAATACCGCGAACCCTTACTAAAACTCTTGACCGAATCCGATTTTTTGCAGCCCGCCAGCAGAGTTAACGAGATGGTGAACAACTTTTTGGCCGAAGAGGGGATGTTGGAGGATTTGGCGGTTTCGCGCACCTCGTTTAGGTGGGGAATTCCCGTACCGTTCGACGACGGGCACATCGTGTACGTGTGGGTGGACGCACTGTCTAACTACATCACCGCGCTCGGGTACGGTTCCGACGACGACGCGCTGTTCCAAAAATATTGGCCGGCGGATTTGCAGATGATGGCAAAGGAAATCGTGCGCTTCCATTCGATTATCTGGCCGGCGCTGTTGATGGGGCTGGGCGTCCCGTTGCCGAAAAAAGTGTACGGGCACGGCTGGCTTTTGTTTTCCGGCGGCAAGATGAGTAAAAGCGTGGGCAACGTGGTGGATCCGTTTATTTTGTGCAACCGCTACGGGGTGGATGCCGTGCGCTATTACCTTTTGCGTGAAATTTCGTTCGGCCAGGATTGCGATTACGCCACCGAGAACTTATTGACGCGCTGTAACACCGATTTATGCAACGATTTAGGCAATCTCGTCAAACGTACCACCGCAATGGCGCGCCAGTATTTCGGCGGAAAAGTGACAAAATCCGCTAAAGATGTAGGTACGGAGTTCGACGCCGCGCTTATCGAAAAAATAAACGCCCTGCATTCGGAAGTGTCGGCCAAGCTTGAAAAGCTTGAAATCAGCCGCAGCTTAGAGACATTGTTTGACTTAGTTTCCTCGGCAAACAAATATATCGACCTAACCAAGCCGTGGGCTTTGTTTAAGGAAACGAAAAACGAAGAACGAAAAACGAAAAACGATGGTGGAGACGCCGTGGAGAAAACCCTTAACGCCGTGCTCTACAACCTCCTCGAGGCCATCCGCGTTTCGGCGAATATGCTGTTGCCCTTTATCCAAAACGCGCCCGCAAAGATTTTTGCGTCCTTGGGCTTGCCCGTTCCCGACGATTTTTCGGCAATGAAATATGGCGCAATCGACACCTATCAAACCACCGAAAGCGAGGTGCTGTTTGCCCGATTGGACGTCAAAAAAGAGTTAGAGGAATTGGAATTATTAACGAATAACGAAAAACGAATAACAAATAACGTCGGAGGGGACGGCGATAAGGAACCAAACGCAAAATCCTCTCCCGAACCCCGAACCCCGAATCCCGAATCCCGCGGAAAGGAGCGCAGCGACAACAACATGATTACCATCGACGAATTTGCAAAACTCGAACTTAAAACCGCCGTGGTTACGGCGTGCGAAAAGGTTGAAAAAGCCGACAAGCTGCTAAAACTGACCTTAGATGTCGGCGGTCAAATGCGCACGGTTGTTTCCGGCATTGCCGCTTCGTACGCGCCTGCGGACTTAATCGGCCGCCAAGTCGTGTTGGTGTGCAATCTTCAACCAGCCAAGTTGCGCGGCATCGAAAGTCAGGGCATGATTTTGTGCGCGGTGGACGAAAATGATAAGCCCGTGATAGTAGAGCCCGGACGGGCAGTGCCGTCGGGCTCGACGGTGAGATAGTTTAACGAAAAACGAAAAAAGTCGGTTGGAAAAATTAAAAATATGCAAAAAAGGCAAAGCATTAGTATCGCCGGGCAGGTTGCGTTTGCCGTAGTCAACCTTGCCCTCGTCGGCAACAGTACGTTGTTAAGCTTTTTTGTTTCCCCGGTGGATTTTTTCTGGTACATCACCTACGCGCTCGTCGCGTGGTTCCCGCTGTCCTTTGGGATTGCCGCGCTTTATCACGCATGCACCGCGCCGAACCGAGAGCTTTACGCATTGGCCGAGCTTAGGTTAAAAAAAGCAAAATGGTTTAACGTGTACGCGTTAGTCGGCAACATCATCATATCGGTGACTTGGATCCCTTGGATTATCGTTTCTTCGGTGGTCGTTACGCTTTTATGATAGATACGCACGCACACCTAACCGACCCGCGTCTGGATGCGGCCGAAATCCTTGGCGCCATGGAAGCCGACGGCTTGTCCCGCATTATCACCGTGGGATACGACCGTTTTGCAAGTTACGAGGGTTTTAAAATCGCCCAAAGCCATGCGCACGTTTTTTGTACGCTCGGCTTCCATCCGTCCAATACGGACGAGGCGAACGCGGACGAGTACGCGCGGATTTTGGAGCTTTCCCGCAACCCTAAAGTCGTCGGCATCGGCGAAATCGGGCTTGACTATCACTACGACGATACCGATAAGCCGGTTCAACTGCGAGAATTCCTAAATCAATTGGACTTAGTAAAATCGGCGGATTTGCCCGTGGTAATCCACATGCGCGACGCCGACGCGGATATGTTTAGTATCATAAAAGACAATCTGCACAAGCTCCCAAAGCGCGGCGTGATGCACTGCTTTTCCGGCTCCCTAGAGTCCGCGCTCGAATACATTAAGCTCGGCTTTTATATCTCCTTTTCCGGAGCAATCACCTTTAAAAACGCCCGTGTCGCCCCGTCGGTGGCGCAAGGGATTCCGCAAGAGCGCATCCTCATCGAAACCGATTGCCCGTACCTCGCCCCCGAACCCTTCCGCGGCCGCCAAAACTACCCCAAGTACGTGAGGTATGTGTGCGAGAGGATTGCCGTTTTGCGGGGAGTGAGCGCGGAAGAGATGGAAGAGATAACCACCCGCAACGCCTACGCGGCATTTGATAAGTTGAGGTAATGTGTTATGATAAAATCAAAAGAGCCATTTTTTTACGTAATTCTTCAGTTTGCGATGCTTGCGCTCATCATGGCGCACGCGGCAATATCGGAAGCGGTGCTAATAAAGCAGTCGGCATTTTGGAATTTACTGAGCGGCGACATTCCATTTGACGGAAAGCTTGTTTTCCTTGCAATTGCTTACGGTCATATTCTCCTTGCCATCATTTTCACCGTTTGCGCGGTACTTGTCAGAACCAAAATACTTAGCTTTTGCGCACTAACGCCTATCGCCGCAGGTCTCGGGTGCTTTACGCACGGCTGGATGATGCTTTTTTGGTTGCATAATCCGTCTGATAGCGATAAGAGTTTTTTATTCATATTTGGCGCAATTTTCATCTCGCTTGTCATTGCGTTGTTTTTAGCGGGGATTGGACATTTTGTTTTTGCAAGGCGCGGGAAAAAGAAGAAAAACGAGGTGGAACGTGCATGAAAAAATCCAACACATTCGTCTATGAATTTGAGGGCAACATCTATATCAACCTCACCAACCGTTGTCCCAACGACTGCGTTTTTTGCTTGCGCCGCACTTCGGACGGGGTGGGGGGCGCGGTGTTGTGGCTGGAAAGAGAACCGGAAGCGAAGGAAGTGATTGAACAGTTAGGAGTGAGGAGTGAGGAATTAGGAATTAAGGATGGAAGTGTGGTTGCGGACGAACTTGTAGGGGCGGATGGCAATCCGCCCGAACGTAAGGATTACTCACGAATTGCGGGCGGAATATCAACCGCCCCTACGGGAAGCAACATATCAAATCAATCGACCGTTCCTCACTCCTCATTCCTCACTCCTCACTTTAACGAAGTGATTTTCTGCGGCTTCGGCGAGCCCACCTACCGCATTGACGCCCTCATCGCCGTTGCCGGGTACGCACATTCCATCGGCCTTAAAACGCGGCTCAACACCAACGGCCTGGCCAATGCGATTCACGGCTTCGATATCGTGCCAAAACTTAAAGGCGTTATTGATACGGTTTCTATCTCCCTAAACGAATCCTCCCCGGAGCGCTACGACGCCGTTTGCCGTCCGGAATTCGGTCTATGCGCATATGGGCATATCCTCGACTTTGCCGAAAAATGCGTCGCCGCCGGTATCCGCACCGTGTTGAGTGTCGTAGACGTCATCCCGCCGGAGGAAATTGAAAAATGCAGAGAGACAGCGGTAAGGATAGGCGCGGAGTTCCGGGTGCGCGAAAATCTTTGATGAAGGGTACAATCTTATTGCATTTATATCCGGGATGCGCTAAAATGGCAGGTGAAAAGGAGGCGTTTCATGAAACGGCTTAAAAACAGGTTCTTATTTATTGTGATATTGGCGGTGCTCGCGTTTGCGGCGTTCGCGGTTTCCGCTTGCGTAAGCCCGAAAAATGAGCTGCCCGACCCAAATGATAGGTTGCCGGACAATCAAAATCAGCCGCCGGACAATCCTAGCGACCTTCCGGACAATCAAAACGACCCGCCGGACAATCAAAATCAGCCTCCGGACAATCCCAGCGACCCGCCGGACAGCCAAGAAACCTTAATGCGGCGGCTTGACGCGCTGATTACGGCCGTGGACGCCGCCGTCGCGGTCGATATGTCGGTGAAGATGAGCTTAGCTATCGACGGCCAAAAGGTGGCTGCGTCGGAGACGCGTCTAAAAATGATTGACGGCGGCACAACGCAAACCGCTTATGCGTATACCAGTGTGTCGGGCGAGACGGCCGAAAGGTACTATACGGACGGCTATATTTACACGGAAGCGGGCGGGGTTGTTGCGGTGGAGGAAGCTGACTTTTCGTCCTTTGTCGAAGAGAGCGCGCAAAGCGATGCGGTAGATATGGCAGCATTGGACGATTCGGCGGCGACAATCACGTACGATAAAAACACCGATGTGTATCGGGTCACGGCGGAGGAGGCCGATCTTGAAAAAATCCTCGGGGACATCGATTTGGAGGGACTGGAGCCGGGTTTGAGTACCTTCGCTATGACTGTTTGGGCGGATTCTAAAAACGGGATTTTTAAAAAACTGGAGCTGAAAATCGGCTTTACCGTGGAGGGGATGGCCTTTTTGTTGGATGAGGTGATTGAGCTTTTCGCGGTAAACGGGGACGTTAAGCTGGAGATTCCCCAAAGGGTTGCCGACGCTATCGAAGGGCATCAAACCGGGCTAAATTTTGTGCTCAACTCAGACGGCGCGTCATATTCCGCCAAAACGGGCTCGGTCGGGCGTGCGGGGAAGCTTGAAATCCCCGCGGTTTACAAGGGTAAGCCGGTAACGCAGGTTGCGGGGTCCGGCTTTATGAATTGCGCGAACTTAACAGAGATTGTGTTGCCCGAAAGCCTGCAAAAAATCGGGGCCGGGGCGTTTAAGGGCAGCGGGTTGACGAAAATCGTCATTCCGTCCGGCATAACGGAAATCGCGCAAAATGTGTTTGAGGATTGCGGCGGATTGGGGGATGTCACGCTTCCGTCCGGCATTATCTCGATCGGAGAAAGCGCGTTCCGTAATTGCGGCGGGCTGCAAAGCATAGCGCTTCCGAATTCCGTAACGGAGATCGGAGAGCATGCATTCCGTTCCGTCGGGCTGCAAAGTATCCAATTCGGAATTAGTCCCAAGCTTGCAAGCATCGGGCTTGGCGCGTTCCGTGGTTGCAGCCAATTAATAAGTATTGCGCTTCCCGATTCTTTGACGGAGATTGGGACGTATGCGTTTGCAGGCTGCGCCGGGCTAAAAAATGTTTCTTTCGGTGACAACTCTAAGCTTGCTTTCATCGGGGAGCGGGCGTTTGAAGGCAGTATCGCGCTTACGGGCATTGTCTTTCCGGAGTCCTTGGCAAGCATCGGGCAATACGCGTTTTCAGGGTGCAAGGGGCTTTTGAGCCTTGCGATTCCCGCAAGCGTTTCGAGCCTCGGGGGTAACGCATTCGACGGCTGCAGCGGACTGGAGCAGGTGGTGTTCGGCGACAACAGTCGGCTTGCGGCCGTCGGATGGCAGACGTTTTACGAGTGCACCAAACTCAAAAGCGTTTCTTTCGGGCAAAACAGCAAGCTGACCGAAATTTCGGCGTTCATGTTTAACGGTTGTAAGGCGCTTAAGAGCATTTCGATTCCGGATACCGTAACAAGGCTTTCTAGCTACGCTTTCTTAGGCTGCAGTGCACTGGAGAGCGTTTCGTTTGGCTTAAACAGCGGTTTAAAGCAAATCGACGGCTCCGTGTTCGCCGGCTGCGGTAGCTTAAAGGACTTCATCTTGCCGTCCGGCGTCGCCTCCATCAGCGGGCAAGCGTTTGCCGGCTGCACCTCTTTAGCAAGCATCACGATTCCCTATTCGGTGACTACCATCGGATGGGCTGCATTTTCGAGTTGGACTGCCGAACAAACCATATACATTGTGGGCCGCTCGTCGCGCCCCACGGATTGGGACGTAAGCTGGAACAGTAGTTGGGCGAACGAAGTTTGGAATGCTTGAAGCTTTATGCCGTAAAGAATCAAGTCTTTTGCGCGGGAATATTTTTCTTGACAAAATCGAAAAACCATGCTATGCTTTGCCTATCCTAAAAAAAGGAGACGGTGAAATAAAATGTATACAACATCAGAAATTAAACAAAGGTTGACCCCTATATTTAGCTCTATGCCCGTTAGAAAAGCCATCCTTTTTGGATCGTATGCAAAAGGGACGCAAAAAAAATCGAGCGACATTGATATTTTTATTGACAGTAACGGAGAAATCAGAGGTATAGATTTCTTTGGGGTGCGGGCGGATATATCGGACGCTTTAAATATTCCCGTTGATTTAATTGACGCAAGACAGCTTGTCGAGGGCGGCAGAGTTCAGCAGGAGATTGCCAAAACGGGGGTAGTTATTTATGAAAGAGTGTGAAGTTATTGCTAAAATGAAAACTTACGCCGTTCAAGCGACACAGTTTATAGCCGATATCGATTTCTCGCAATTTTCAAAAGATGCCAAAACCACGAATGCTTGTGTTTTTAATTTAAGCCAAATCGGTGAGTTGGTTACTAAGCTTAGCGAAAAGTTCATCAAAGACAATAGCGAAATTCCTTGGCGAAAGATAAAAGATATGCGGAACAGGATAGTCCACGACTACGAAGGCGTTCATCTTAATATTGTTTGGGAAGTGCTTACAGAGTTTTTGCCCGAACTGATTACAAACCTTGAAAGGTTGAGTTGATAGCGTTCTTCCCAGCGGTTGACATCTCCGTCCTAATCCGCTATACTCCTAACAAACATGGTCGATTTACATATCCATTCGAATATGAGCGACGGGACGGACGCACTCGAAGAACTCTTAGAAAAGGCGGTTGCCATCGGCATAAAAACGCTTTCCGTTACCGACCACGACGACATCCGCTCTGCCGCCGTCATCCTTTCCGCGCTTAAAGCGGGGCTTTTCCCGATAGAATTTATTACGGGCGCGGAGTTTGCGTCCGTGTACCAAAACCACAACATGCACCTATTGGCGTACGGGTTTGACCCCGAGTCCGACGGGATGAAGCTACTGGGGATGGAGGCCGCGCATTTGCGGCGCCAGCGCATTATGGCAATGTTCGAGCACTTAAGTTTTGTGCACGACATCATCATCCCCGAGGAGGCTCAGGCGGAAATTTTGTACCGGATTATCCCCGGCAAAATCCACATCGCCGCCGCCGCAAAAAAATTGGGGTACGATATGCCGCGCCGCGATTTTATCGCCAACTTCCTAAACGACATAGAGGACCGCCAATATAAAATCAACGCCGAGCGGATTATCCGCACGGTGACGGAGGCCGGCGGCATCGTGTCTATGGCGCATCCGATTGAAACGCAAAAGGAGCATAAACTGGACTTAACTCAACTATCCGGGCTCATAAAAAAGCTAAAGGGCGAGGGCTTGGGCGCGATTGAGGTGTTTCATTCGTCGCACGGCCGCGCGGAAGTCGCGGAATATAGAAAATTCGCCCAAAAATACGACCTAAAGGTTTCCGGAGGCAGCGATTACCACGGAACCAATAAAACCGTCCCGCTCGCCGGCCTGACCGCTTACGGTTACGTCCCGCGCCGAAACGAGCTTACGGTTTTATCAAATTATCAAAAAAACTTTTAAAAAAGTGCGTTAATTCGGTTGACAAGAACAAAACCATATCATATAATATGGATGTAAACGCGAATGAGCGTTTGCCCCTAATTTACTCATCATTTTCCCCCCTTATATTATATAGCTAGACGGTCGGTTGCAAAATCGGCCGTTTCGCATTTTGTTTGAGCTTCGCTCAAATAACTAAAACTTAAAAATGAAAACTTAAAAATTGCGGATATGTTTTGCAATCCTCGTACCCAAAAAGTCTTTCATTTTTAAGTTTTCATTACGACTGAAAGGAGTCGCCATGTCCATACTCATCACCGGCGGGGCGGGCTACATCGGGAGCCACACCGTTTTAGAATTATTAACAGCGGGCGGGGAGGTTGTCGTCGTCGATAATCTCTCCAACAGCTCAAGTGAAAGTCTGCGGCGCGTCCAAAAGCTCACGGGCAGGCAGTTGCGGTTTTATAACGCCGACGTTTGCGACAAAGCCGCTTTAGATGCGATTTTTCGCGACAATCCCGCACTGGACAGCGTGATTCATTTTGCGGGCTTTAAGGCGGTGGGGGAGAGCGTAAGTAAGCCGCTTTTGTATTACCAAAACAACGTCGGTTCCGCCGTCGCGTTATTATCGGCGATGCGGGACGCGGGCGTGAAAAATATTGTGTTTTCGTCCAGCGCCACGGTGTACGGGATGCCGAAGGCCTGCCCTTTGAGCGAATCTGCTTCCTCGACGGTTGCGCTCAATCCCTACGGCAACACCAAAAAAATCATCGAAGAAATGATTTGCGACGAGTGCGCCGCCGATAAAACGCTGAACGCCGCGCTGCTGCGCTACTTTAACCCCGTCGGCGCGCACGAAAGCGGCCTTATCGGCGAGGACCCCAAAGGCATCCCCAACAACCTGATGCCCTATATCACGCAAGTGGCGGTGGGGAGGTTGCCGAAACTCAATATTTTCGGATCCGATTATCCGACGCGCGACGGTACCTGCGTCCGCGACTACATTCACGTCGTCGACCTTGCCAAAGGCCATCTTGCCGCGCTCAAAAAGCTGTGGACAGCACACGGCGTCGCCGTGTACAATTTGGGTACGGGCAAGGGTTGCACCGTTTTAGAGACGGTAAATGCGTTTATAAAAGCGACCGACGTTGATATTCCCTATGAATTTGCCCCGCGCCGCGCGGGCGACGCGCCCGAATGCTACGCCGACACGTCTAAAGCCGAAGCCGAGCTTAACTGGCGCGCGGAGAAATCTTTAGAGGATATGTGCCGCGATCATTACCGCTGGCAGAAAAATAACCCGGGAGGGTATGGGGTTGTCCCATAATGCCGCGCGTTTTAAATGCAACTCGCCGAATTTACTTTTTAATAACCACGGACAAGTGGTTGACAAGTCCGGCGCTATCTATTATAGTAGGGGCATGATACACTACTATGTAACGCTTCCGTCGGAAAAAAGAGTGACGGAAACCGACGCGCCAAAGAAAAATTGCTGGATTCACTTAGAATCCCCCACGCCGGAGGAGATTGCCCGGATTGCCTCGCTTAGCCAAATCCCGGAGGAGTTTTTATATTCCGCGATGGACGAGGAAGAAACCGCGCACTTAGACTCCGAGGACGACGCAAAATTGGCAGTAGTGGACATTCCGAAGATGGAGCGAGACGGCGAAAAGGACACCATCTCTACCGTGCCGCTCGCCATTGCCTACAACGACCGCTATTTGGTGACCGTGTGCACCAAATCCACCACCGTGCTCACCGATTTTTTTGAAGGAAAAATGAAAAACGTGGACACCTCGCGGCGTCAAAAGCTTGTGTACCAATTACTGCTAAGAAACGCCACGCGCTTTTTGTACTATTTGCGCCAAATCGACAAGGCGTCGGATGCCATCCAAAAGGGCATCGCAAAATCCATGAAAAACGAGGAGTTGCTCCAATTGGTCGAGCTGCAAAAATCGCTCGTATTTTTCTCGGCGTCGCTTACGGCGAACCAAGCCGTGATCCAAAAAATCTACAACATAAACGTAGCCAAGGCGCCGGAGGACGAGCACGACATCTTAGAGGACATCCTGATTGAAAGCAAGCAGGGGCTGTCGATGTGCCAAGTCTTTCGCGAGATTATTAAATCCACGATGGACGCTTTCGGCGCGGTGGTCAACAACAACCAGAACTTTATCATGAAGTTTTTGACCGCGATTACTATCATCTTATCGATTCCGATGGTATTTGCCAGCTATTGGGGCATGAATACCGAAGTCCCATGGGAAAGCAATATCGGCGGCTTTTGGGCGGTCGTCGGGATTTCTATCGCGATTTCCGCCGTCATTTGGTTTATCTTGAGACGGAAGAAGATGATGTAGGTGCTTCGCGATATAGTGCATCAGTCTTGAAATAGAAACTATTTCAAGAGCCGCATAAAATGGCGGCAAAATGCCTTCCAGGCATTTTCTGATGCCTATGCACGGAAATCAGCGCGGTTTTGAAAAAACCGCGTGTGCCGCGTGAGCGGCACATTTAGAAATAGTTTCTATTTCTAAACTGATTGAGTATAACTATGCAGGATTTTTACGACAACCAAGACGACTTCGAAGAGGAGCCCGTAAAAGAGAAGAAAGGCCTTTTCGCGCGCTTTCGTTCTTTTATTTCGGGCAAAAAAGAGCCGAAGGAGTCGAAAGAGCCGAAAGAGCCAAAAGAACAGAAGGACTCAAAAAGGGCCGCAACCCTCCCGGAAGCGCCGAAAGCGGACACGGATTCTATCGCCAAGTTCAACGACTTTTTGGGCTCGATTGAAACCCAGCTTGGCCGCGTGGACGAGCAAAACAAATCGCTTTTGGGGCAGGTCTCCGTATTAAAATCAAACAATGAAATCCTTTTAAACCAGGTGTCCGTATTAAAAACCAACAACGATGCGCTGCTTTCGCAAATCAACATATTAACGGAAAACAACAGCCGGCTTACGGAGCAGTTTAACGTGAGCCGGCGGCGCGAAAAAATTGCCAAGACGCTGGCCATCATTTCCTCGATTCTCGCCATCGGCCTGACAATCTACACTTTTTTGCAACGGAGCTTCGGGTGGTAGGCAGTATAAGTGAAAAGTGAAAAGTGGTGGATTTCGGAAACGTTAGACGGATTCCTTTGTTTCCGCTTGCACCTCGGCGATATATTTTTGCAGCCTTTCAATTGTTCTTGCGTTGTCGGGCCGGCTATATTCCAGGCTCCCGACGGTGTGCTCTAAAAAATCCCAAAAAGCGGCGGAAAGCCGGCTCTCGCTTGCGGTCAAAGCAATGGGCGGCTGCGAGGTTTTTGCGACGATTACGCCCGTATCCTCACGGCAATAGACCGTATAACCCTCGTCCAATTCCCGGACGATTTGGACACTTACACTTAATCGGATGCCGGACATGCCCGTTACTTCAAATACTTCTGAAGAGCTACAAGCACTTCGCTAAAATTAAGCGGCTTGCCGATATGGCCGTTCATGCCGGCTGCGAGACAGTTTTCGACATCTTCGCGGAATACGTTGGCGGTCATGGCGACAATGGGGATCGTTTTTGCGCGTTCGGCGTCGAGCGCGCGTATCCGGCGCGTCGCCTCGTAGCCGTCCATCTCGGGCATCTGGACGTCCATAAAAATCATCTCGTATTTTTCGGGCGATTCGGAAAAGAGACGGACGGCTTCGCAGCCGTTTTCGGCGCAGTCGATTTGCAGCTGCGTCGGCTCTAACAAGGTTAAAACGATTTCCCGGTTGATGTCGACGTCCTCTGCCAGCAACAGGTGCCGCCCGCTATACGAATCGATTGCCGCTTCGTCGGCATGATCGGCGGATTGATCGTCCGCGCTGAAAAATTCGCGGACAATATCCTCGATAATCGAAGGGAACAAAGGCGTTTGCAACACTTTGTCCATGCGCGGAGCGTTCGTTTTCCGGAAATCCCCATGCCCGCCGGACGGGAAAATCCCGACCACAAACGCGTCGCCAAACTTTGCAATGCTGCTTTGCAGCTTTTCCGACAACAATTCGGATTCACCCAAACAAGTCGGGCATTCCCAGTTAATAAAATACAGGTTGTACCCGAGGTTTTTCTCAATGCAACGAACCGCTTCCTTGCCGTTTGAGGCAATATCGCAATACCCGCCGAATTTTTCGACAATCCCCTGAATATCCGCCAGCACCATCTCGTTGTTATCCACTGCTAAAATGCGTATGCCGCTCCAGTTGACAGAAGGCTTATTCACTTCTCGTCCGCGCTGCAATTTCACCGTAAAAGCAAACGTGGCGCCTTTGCCGGGCTTCGATTCAATCCAAATATTGCCGTCCATCATCTCGACGATGCTTTTAGAAATGGACAACCCCAGCCCCGTCCCCCCGAATTTGCGCGACGTGTGGTTCTCTGCCTGCTGGAAGGATTTAAACAGTCGTTCTTGTTGGGCGGGGTTAATGCCGATTCCCGTATCGGTCACGGTGATTTTAATCGTGCAAACGCCGTCTTTTTCTCCTTCAAGGTACGTGCGCAGCCAGATGGAGCCCTTTTCGGGCGTGAATTTCATGGCGTTGCTCAACAAGTTGGTAATGACCTGTGCCAGGCGCTGGTCGTCCCCAATTAGAATTTTAGGAATCGTCCGGTCTACGTACACGGAAAACGGCTGTTTCTTTTCGTCCAGACGGAAGCTGCTTACATTGACGACGTTTTGCAGCATTTTTTCGAAATCGAACTCCATAGGCGAGAGCGTGAATTTTCCGGATTCAATTTTTGAGACGTCCAAGATGTCGTTAATGACGCCCAAAAGATGCTTTGACGCCTCGTCAATCCGGTTTAGGCTGTAATCTTTGCGGTCCGCATCGCGGGCGCTTTTGCCGATGCTGGCCATTCCCGTAATGGCATTGATAGGCGTGCGTATCTCGTGGCTCATGTTTGCTAAAAAATTGCTTTTGGCGAGGCTCGCGGCTTGGGCGTCCACGATGGCCAGCTCCAATTTTTTATTCAGCGCGACCATCTCCGTAATGTCTTGCGAAAGCTCAATATGCCCGACTTTTCTTTTCTTTTTGTCTGTCAGGTAGTTTAAGTCCACCTTTAAGCTGACGCCGTTATAACTGCTGTCCGGCACCGGCGATCCTTTTTCCAAGCAATGGATTCCGCAGCCCTCGGTGTGGCAGGTGCTCATTCCCAAATTGCTGCACTGCCGGTCCAGTAAATCGGAACGCTTTTTTTGGTAAAAGTTTTCGATGGATTTATTGACAAACATCAGCTTTTTGTTCATGTCGGTAACGGAAACCATCGAGGGGATGCAATCCAAAATACTCTCGTACCAATAGGTCTTTTTTGTAATCCAGCGAATCAGGAATGCGGCAAAAAGCATAACTATTAGGCCCGCCGCAACCCCGATTGGAACGATGACGCTCAGAATTTCCGCCGAATATGCGCTAATTTCCGACAGGGGAATATACGTGACTATCATATACTCGTCCACAAGGCGGAAATACGTTTTACATTTCCCAAATGCAAAACCGGCCTCGCTCACCCCTTCGCCCTTTTCAAACATTTCTTTGGCCCATGCTTCTTCCGTCAGGCCGGTTTTTAATATGTCTTTTTCGGAGCTGGACGCAATCAGTTGATAGTCGTTGTCTAAGAGAAAAACGCCGCCTTCCTTCCCGATTTTTATATCCTGAACGGCTTTTTGGATGCTCATGGTGGATTTAATATCTTCGATGACTTGCATCTCGACGCCGACCTGAACGATGCCGGGCTTGTCGACGCGCGCCACACCGATATATTGGAATACAGTTTCTCCGCCGTCTCCGCCGCGCGGCTGCGGCTCTTGCACGAGATAATTATCTTCATCATTCTTGCCCCAATCGTCTAATATTCTAAGAAACGGAATGGTTTGGAGATCGTCATGAAAGTCGAAGCCGAAGAAATCTTCCAAGCTGCCCCAGGTCAGCACCCCGTTCTCATCGGTGACATGCAATTCGCTTACCCCAAATCGGGCGGCGAGCTCGCTAAGCCTCCCGGTCTCCAGATTATCCGGGTTTTCCGCAATCAACAACGCCAGCGCATAGGTAAGCGAAAGGTTCTTTTGATTCATCATACCAAGCACGGAATCCGTTACGTCGTCCGCAAGCCTTATTTGATGCGTGGCCGAATCCGCTACGTTCTGCATTTCTGAGTTTACCATCGTTTCAATGGAACGGCGCATCACAAAAACCGAGGTGAAGCTTATGATAGCAAATGCAAGAATGAGCACGGCTAAAATCGGAATCAAGACTCTACTTTGTAATTTCATAACGATTCTCCCGGGGTAACTGAGTTTTTTGGTTCTACGCTTAGTTACATGCGGCTCTTGAATTAGTTGCTGATTCAAGACGGATGCGCTGTATCGCCGCCGCGCGCAAATTGGATGTGTGTAAATAATAGCAAGCAGTCGGAAAAATGTCAAGGGATTTTTACGGTGCGTTCAAAATGGCGAAAAGCCGGAAGTTACTCCGGCTTTTCTACTAGGATTCCAAACACGCGTTCTCTAAAAGATATACTTTACATAGTTCGTATTTGGTTCGTTATGGTTGCGGGGACAAGACTCGAACTTGCAACCTTTGGGTTATGAGCCCAACGAGCTACCGATTGCTCCACCCCGCGTCGGGGAGGGGATAGGGGATAGGGGTTAGGGGTTAGAGCCTAGGGGATAGGGGAAGGGGATAGGGGATAGGGGTTAGGGGTGGAGGTTGGCAATTTTGCCGCTCAGCTTAATTACTATACCATAATATATGGCGTCCGTCAAGTCGAATGCCCCGCATTTATAAATTTTTTCTCAGCTTTTTATCACGAGCCTTTTATCATCTCTATTCCCTAACCCCTATTCTCTACCATAGAGTAATTCAACACCACCAATAGGCTGCTTTAGGCGAATAGCGAATAACGAATAGCGAATAGCGTCGGATGTTTCTAAGTCAGTCTTCAAAGCCTTTGGCACAGTTCAATACTTTTTTGCGTCAAAATCCCGATTCTAATACAAATAGTCCATAGCTATTCGCTATTCGCTAAAATGTAACAAAATATGTTTTAGTGGTGTCCAATTAGAATAGATTCCGACCCCCGACCCCTAACCCCTAGTCCCCACCCCAAAATACCGTCGCATAATGCTAAAATAGAAGCATTATCGCGCAAAATGAAAAAAATAATAAAAAAAACGAAAATATTTTTAAAAACGTGTAAGATTTTTGCCCTCTCAATCGTGTTAGAGGCAAAGGAGGTCAAAAAACCGGCGCTTGCCGAAGCAAACACCCAAACATTAATTACAAAAAACAAAATTTTGGTAAACAAAACTCCCGACCGTGTTAAAAAGCGGGATTCGCCGCATAGATAAGATTTGTCCCCTTATCGGCGGCGCTCCGGCGCAAAATTGAGACCCGGTCAAAAACTTTTCTCCCCAAAAGTGCCCTCTCCGCAGTTTTTTACGGTAAACACGTGTAAAACCCGGAATTGGTAAGGTAAAAACTTACAAAAAATTTTTTCAAAATCGTTTAAAAAGTCCTTGCCTTTCTTGTCCGGATGGTGTATAATCGTAGAAAGTTCTAGTCAGAGAAAATACTTCCGGAGAGGTAACCGATCTCTATGAAAAAACACATAGCAAGAATGGTGACGGCGGTTCTTATGGTAGCCGCATTCGCGGGGATACTTTCGGCGTGCGCGTCGGAAAACGCGGTCGAAATGCAAAACATGCTTGATGAGCTCATTGCGGATTTCACAATTCCGGCAAAACCGCCCAACGACCCTAGGGTTCAGGCGTTCCAGCGGTCAGATGCCGACACTTTGGTGGCTACCGCCGACAACCCCGCCCCCAATCCGCTTACGTTTAGGCAGCGGGTCGAGGAGATCGACGAGTTTTACGACGCGTTAACCGTTCCCGAGCGGGAAGCTTCGGGCATGAGCCGCGTCCGGAAGAACTTCAACGCGTTCAAAACAAAGGTGAACGATTACCGGGCGGTCAGCGCGTGGGTCACCGACGTCGACGCTTTGGTGTATCTCCTTATCATGGGCAACCCGAATCCTGCGTTGCACAACGTGCCCATGAAGATTGCAGCGACGCGTGCAGGCGAGGTTTGGGATTTAGAGGATCGGTATCTCGCGTTTACGAAGGAGCAAAGGGATTTGTATGCCAGTTGTGACTCAATCCATGCGTCTGCGTTGACCAAGAATTGGATTCAAATCTTTGAATGGAAAGAAATGATCGACGATGTGGACAATGCAACGTGGAATGCCGACGGCACGCTGAAAAAATAGCCGCCTTCACTCACTACCTATTGTTTATTATCTGTTATTCCCTAATCCTATCTATTATTCCCTAATCCTAACCCCAACCCAAACAACCCTACAAATAGTTACAAGGAGGGTATCACAAGTGGATATCAAAGAATCATTTAAACAGTATTACAAGAAGCTCATCATCGAGGCGTGGATTAAATCGGCCATCATCGGGTTGTTCTTCGGGTTATTGGCGGGCGGCGTATTTTCTGCGCTGGCGCTGATGTTCGGGTTCAACTTCGTCGGATGGACGATTGCTATCTCGATCATCGTGACCGTGGTGGTTGCCGCTGGTGCGACGGTACTCTTGTACTTCAACCGCTACAGGCCTTCGTTCCACGAGGCTGCGGCGCGCGTCGACCAGACGGGTCTTGAAGAGCGTATGATTACCATGCTCGAATTAGACGGCAACGAGACGCTCATCGCGCAAAAGCAACGCGACGACGGTAAGCAAAAAATCTCGGGCGTTACGCCTAAGCAGATGAAATACAAGCTTCCGTTGTACCCGCTGATCGCGGTCGGCGTAGCGTTGGTCATCGGCGTCTCCATCATGGTCAGCGCGGCAAACAGCGCGGCCTCCGTGCAAAAGAAGGAGAACGAGCTTAGAATCAGCCAACAGGAAGACCTGGAGACAATCGAGCGCTTGATCTCTCAGCTCGAGTCGCTGATTATGTCGTCCAGAGTTAGGGAAGATGACAAAGTCATGCTGCTCGGCAGAACCAAGCAATTGCGTGTGGATGTCGCCAAGCTCCCTACGCCCCGCCAAAAGATGGATAAGGTGCGCAGGGAGATTCAAGAGATTCGCGCACTTTTAGAGGCGCTGATCGCTGCCTTAGACGCAGAGATCGCGGGCTTGCCGATTGACTCGTTAGACCGGGCGGCTCTCCAAGATCGGATGGAAGCGTTACAGGAATTGTTCGAGGCGTTAGAGCCGCTGGACGCGGATGGCGACCAGCAGGAAATGGAGCAAGGAGACGGCCCGCCGATGCCCACCGTCCCCATGCAATCCGACATGGTAGCACCGGACTCCGAGTACGTTACCGAGATATTCGGGCCCGCCTCCAACGTGAACCCGGGCGAGGACGGCAGCGTTTATCAAGGTTCTCAGGTTTTTGGGAACAAGCCGTACAACGACCCCGCGGTTTGGCAGCAGGCGTATGACTACTACCAGGAGCGGTTAAAGGACCCCGAGCTCTCCACGGAGGACAAACAGCGCGCCGAAGACTACTTTGAGATGTTGAAAGCTTTTGCTCCCGAAGGATGGAAACCCTAATTTTTTCGGAGCGTCTCTACGGAAAGTCCCCCGGCTTTGGGGGGCTTTCCGGAAAGGGCGGTATTATTTAGGCTCAAGTTTACCAAAATAATAATAAATACATAGAAAGGGACAGTTCAATATGAGGTTTGACGTTATAAGCTGGTTGGGATTGTTGGGACTCTTGGCGTTAATCGGCCTGATCCTAATATACATCCTGAAACCGCAATACGAAGAAAGAAGAATTTCCAGTACCTACGTATGGAAGCTCAGTCTAAAGTACCGCAGGCGCAGAATGCCGTGGGACTTTCCGCTTAAATCATTGCTGATCATTATCCAAATGATTATTATAGCATTGATTGCTTTTTTAATGACGCGGCCGGTCGTCTATGCGGATGCGGGTGATAAAGATACCATCTTTATCTTAGATGCCTCCGCGAGTATGCGCGCCGAAAGCGGGTACTCCGGCTTCGCCACCCGTTTTGACCGCGCGAAAAGGCAGATTAAAGACGAGGCTGTCGCCGTCACCAACGCGAACAAATCGGTCGCGCTGATTTTTGCGGGGACTCAAGCCGTAACGCTGATTGAGCCCACAAGCTCTGCCTCGGATTTAAACACAAGGCTCGACCGAGAGGATATTGTGCCCTCGTACGGATCCTGCGACATCGACGGCGCGCTGCGGGCGGCGGGAGATATCATGGACACCATGCAAAGCGCGGACGTCCGTGTGCTCATGTATACCGATAAGGAACATTACGCAGTTCTTTCGGACAAAGGTAAATATGGCGGTAGCTACCCCGCCGGCACTAAGGCGGTTGATCCCGACGATGAGCTCAAGGAAGGCACTCAAGTCTATGGAGCTACGTTGGGCAACAGCTCTCAGGCGGAGAGGGATAAGCAATACATAAACGTCTCTCACAACAGCGAATGGAACGTCGGCATCATGGATTTAAGCGTCCGTTTGCTGGGCGGGTATTATGCGTTTGTGGCGGACATCGGCGTTTACGGCGCATCTGCCCCTAGAGACTTTGTTGTAACGCTGAGCGTTCTGCAAGGCGTTTTGGCGCCCGACCTTACCGAAATCCCGCAGGACTTTAAGCGTACGATCAGGATAGCGGACGCAGAGCCCGGCAAGGTGCATAGGGTTACGTTCCATAAAGCGGCAAGCGTCGAAGCCGGCGGCTGGGTTGAATCGGACACCAAGCAAATCATGTATTTCCACACGGCTGAGGTCAGCGTCGAGGCCTACAACAAGACCAAGGACGGCTACAGCTATGACGACAGCATGTGGTGGTACGGCGCGGAGCGTAAATTAAAGGTGCAAATCGCTTCCTCGACGGGCTACAGCAATCAGGACAGGCCGCCGGAACTAAGTTTTATAGAAAACGTGTTCCTCAACATGCGCAACGTGGAGCTTTACATGCCGCGTTGGAGCGACAGACCGGGCGGCGGGTTCTTTGAAGAGCAAAACCAAATCCATATGTCGGGTTATGATTTGTATATTTGGGATCGGTTGTTCCCCGACCGGCCGCCCGTGGACGGGTCGTCGTGGTACATCATCGGCGGCGAGTCTGGGCTTTTACCGATGGATGAGGTTACCGGAGGCTACGCCGCATACCGTACCCCGCAAGGCATCGGCCTGACATTTGGTGCCGAGTCTGCGGTAGATTTTGCCGTCGGCAGTACCCCCAATAACGAGGGAGTTCCCGTTGCCAACAAGTTCCCGGGCAAGCCGCTTGCGGCGGCCAACTTGGATAACGAGTTGATGGATACGCTGTTGCGGAACGTCAAGCTGTCGGAAGTGTATGTGACGCAATACCGCAACATCTCGCCCCTCCCCGAGCGTCCCGAGGGCACCAATCCGGACGACTATTACACGACGGTCGCCACCATCGACGGCGGCAAGCCGGCGATGGTGGTCAAGGGCGGTGCAAGCACCGGCAGGACGATTGTTACGTTGTTTGACATGCAGTTCTCCTCTCTGCCGATTCAGTTCGTCGACTTTACGGCGTTGCTGAACAACATCATCAAGCTTACCGCCCCGCCCGTTATCGAGAAAACGGTGTATGGCGTCGGCGATGTGGTTACCATCAACCCGTTGTATAACACCAAGGAAATCTCGGTTACCTCTTACCCAGACGGCAAGGAATCTTCCGCAGAGACCGACACAAAGGCTTACGATAAAAACCAGCCCAGCATGCCGTTCGTCTTCACGGCGTTCAACCCGGGGCTTCATAACATCAAGGTCACCTTTGACAGTGCTTCAAAGCCCGCGGTCACCGCCAGCATATTCGTGCGCATAGACCCCTCGGAAAGCGATTTTGCGACCAACGGGAAAGCACTCTATGTGCAGACATTTGGAAATAACTCCGGCACTAAACCCGAAACCCCCCCGACGCAGTTGTTCCTGTATTTTGCGCTCGGCCTGTTGGCTCTTTTACTAATCGAATGGTGGGTACATTATCGTGAACAATTCTAGAGAAGTAGCACTTATTTTTGAACATCCCGGCCGTTGCCGATTTTTAGGAGGGTTAAAACATGAATAGAACAATCGAACTTATTTTCGAACAGCCTGGCCACTGGGCGTGGTTGTTGCTGCTGATTCCGGCAGTCATTTTGACGGTTCTTCCGTTCTTGTTAATCAAGAAGGAACGCCGGTACAACCGTAACCGTGTTGCGTCGCTGATCATTCGTTTGATTGCGCTGGTGCTGGTGGTTGTCGCGCTCAGCGGAATGACGTTCCAGGTCACGGATTCCGACAAAAAGAACGAAGTCGTTTTTTTGGTCGACTGTTCCGAGAGCACAAAGCCGATGCGCGATAAGATGGACAAATTCTTAGAGGACGCGCTGAATGCCGTGGTCGACGAGCGCGTCGGAGTTGTTGCGTTCGGCTACGGGACGCGGGCCACCGAGGGGTTGTCTACCAACGGACCGGCGGTTTTCAACCGCTATAAGGGCTGGGATTTGACCACTCCGAGAAACTTTGTTGAAGCGACCAACATTGAAAAAGCGTTGGATGCGGCAGAGAGCCTGTTTACCAAAGACAAGGACAAAAAGGTTGCGTCCGGCAGGGTAGTCATTTTGTCCGACGGCGCCGAAACCGACGGCAAGGCCTTGATTGCCGCGACCAAAGCGGCGGGCAGGGGAATGCGCGTAGATACGGTGTATTTTGAGCCGCCGCTCAGAGAAACCGGACAGAATCTCGTCGAAGTTCAGATTAACTCGTTGACGATTCGTCAAACCAGCGTTAAAAAAGGCGACGTTGGCGACATTGTGGTAGCTCTCGGTGCTACGTCTGCAGCGTCGGGTTACGCTGCGGTTAAATTGACATGGGCTCCGGTAAACGCCAACATGGAAATCGGCGCCGAGACCACAATCCGCGACGCAAAAGGCGCGACGGTGGATGCCGCCGGCCTAGCGTCCGTTCGGTTGACCGGCGACGGCGGCCAGGTATCGTATTCGCACCGGTTCGACAACCTTGGGCTTACGTGTATCAAGGCGGAGGTTTCCTATACCGGCGACGGAATGGCACAAAACAACACCTATTATACGTTTGTGAATATCATTACCAACGATAAGGTATTGATTATCGAAGGAAAGCCGGGCGACGCGCAAAACCTGTCGAATTTAATTGGCGACGAGTACACCGTGCACGTGCGCCAGGCCAGCGTAGTAAAAGGCTGGAAAATGAGCGATTTAAGGGAATACGACGAGGTTATTTTACTGAACGTTGACCCCAAAGAGCTCGGCGATTTTGTGGCGCTTTTGGACGAATACGTGTATAAGCTCGGCGGCTGCTTGGTTACCGCCGGCGGCGACAACATGTACAACGAAAAGCAGGTCGACCCTAAGGATCCTTTGTATAGCGAGCAAGCCGTGGCGCTGGAGAAAATGCTCCCGGTCGAGTACGATGCGTCCGGCCAGCCGCTCGCCCTGTGCTTGGTTATCGACCTTTCTACCTCTACCTGCGCCCCTGTCCGCACGTCTGCGGGCGGCAAAAAGCCTTATGACGACGACATGATCGGCAGCCGCCTTTGGGCGGAGGCCGAGGGTGCCAAGGCGGCGGTTGACGCCTTGTTGCCCGGTGACTACGTGGGCATCATTCAATTTAACTCCAACGCTAAGCAGGTGCTCGGCATGACGCCGGCAACGCGCAAAACAGAAATTTACAACGCGATTAACAATATGACCACCTCGCAAGGCACCATCTACAGCCAGGGTATCGCGATGGCGGCAAACATGATGGCGGGCGTCACCTTTACAGAGCGCAAGCACATCATCTTTTTGACCGACGGTTTGCCGTTGGACGGCGACAACAATATCCTATGGACGGTCAATAAAACCATCCAGGCGATGAAGCGGAACGGAACCACGCTGACCACGGTCGGTATCGGTAACGAATTAGACCGTGCCGATGCGCGTTATATTCTCCAATCGATGGCGGACGACGGCTGGGGTATCCCCACCAGCGACCCCCGCTACGGCGTCCCGGGCAATTACGGTGCGGGTGAAAGGCATTTCTTGGGAATCAGAGATATTCCCGGCGGCTTCAGAGGCGATACGCGGGTGACGACGTTTATGTCAAACGAAATCAAGGAGCTGTACCCCACGTGGAAAAACGACGCGACCACCAACCCGATTATAGGGACAAACGGCGGCATCGATATCCAAATTAAGAGCAGTATTTCCACCGTTACCAACGATGTTTCGGCGTTCCCTAAGATTGGCGGCTTCTACGGCGTTAAGGCAAAGGGCAGCCGTCCGGACGATCCGCCGGAGTCTAAGGGCAGAACCATTTTATCGACGCCCGAGGGATACCCGCTGTACGTCGAATGGGATTACGGCGCGGGCCGCGTCGCCTCCTGGATGAGTACCTTAAACGGCGACGCGTATTCGGATAAATACCTAGGAGCTGCGGCGGAGCAGGGCGGAAAGGAATTTGTGATGAATATCGTGCGGTCGATGATGGCGGATAAGCCCGTCAATCTCGCGGGCGACGTCACGTTCGATAAAGAAAAAAGCAATTTCCTAACTTATTTCCGCGTTGGCGGCTTAGAGGCAAACCTTAAAGATTTAGACGCTAAGGTGTACGGTGCAAAGTTGCCCAACGGTGGTGTCAATATTACCAATACCTTGATCCGTATCGGGGTAGACTCCTTCGAGGGCTCGTTTGAATCGGCGGATCCCGGTATCTACAAGCTGGTAATCACCAATAAGGGTGCGCTGGCAGTAGAGGAGTACTTTGCTTTCTCTTATTCCAAGGAATTCAACGCATTCCCCAGCGCGGATTATCGCAATGAATGTCAGGCGTTTATGAATAAAATGTGGAAGACCGGCCCCGACGGCATGTCTTTCATGATTGAAGACGGCGGCGCAGCGATATTCGGGCCTACCGCCCCGACCCAAACCGTTTATCCTCCGCTCAACCTGCGCGTGATATTCATGATCATCGCGGTATGCTTGTTCCTCTTAGACATCGCGGCCAGAAAGTTCAAGTTCAAGTGGCCCAGCGAGTGGGGCAAACGCGCCGCAAACGCTCGTTAAGCCCGGCTTAAAGCCGACTTAGAATCGACCCGCAATCCAGTTTTGGATTGCGGGTCGATTTTTAGGTTGTCAGGGGGTCAGACCCCTCGACAACCCTCCCCTGCACAGCAATGGCCGCCCGCACAACGGCAGGCGGGTCGATGAGGGCATCGACCCCTACGGGGAATCGGTAACCCCCGGTTGCGGCTCTGCCCGGGGATGCGACGCGCTTTCGGCGGGGGCGAGCCCCCGCCCTACGGGTTACGGCGTCCCCCCGGTTACGGCTTTGCTCGGGGACGGAGGGTCGCCGAACGGCGACCCGGGGCGTGGTGACACGTAGCGCAGCGAAGTGCCCGATAGGGTTCAAAAATCTTGCATTTTTGAATCTCTCCGGGTTTTATTCCCCGACGTCTTGCGTCGGACTGCTTATTGTGATATAATAAAACCGACATGAGCGAATATATACACAAATCCCATAATGTGTCGGTTTTATTATATCA
>Ga0123356_10000782_pt1 | contig 35226 bp, 24 predicted proteins | sample TergutEmb28metaG_2_FD_92546 | JGI IMG/M metagenome (GOLD analysis project Ga0123356, IMG submission 92546) | Embiratermes neotenicus P3 segment gut microbial communities from Petit-Saut dam, French Guiana - Emb289 P3 | ecosystem: Host-associated > Arthropoda: Insects > Digestive system > Gut ...
GTTGCTTTTTCTATGAATATATTTCCACCTGTTGTAGATATATCAGTAATGCAAATAGGAGTTCTTTCAAAATCATAAACAATAATATTTATTGCTTTAAAATTATTTCCATCCAAAAGAGCATTGATCGCTGTTCCAATATATCTTCCTCTACGAAAAGGATAAAAATCCAGAAAATTATCAATAGTTAAATCAACGCCTGCAGTAGTAAACTCCAGATTTTCAAAAAATAAATTTCCATTAATTGTCTTTGAGTCAAAACCATCAAAACTGCCAAATAAATTCCATGAACGAATTCCTCCGCCTAAATCACCGCTAATAACCGGTTTATTAGCAGTGGGATTAATCCTTTGTTCTTTACTTGTTTCCCACCCTTCAAAGCCGCCTATGTAACTTGTATTGGGAGATATTAAAAAATACTCTTCTGGATTACCAATAGCGCTTGGCTTGTAAGTACCAGCAGCTATCCATATTACTACATCTGTTGTATCAGGGAAGAAACTAGCAGCTTCGCATGCCGCCTGTAAACTTATAAATGCGTCTGTCCAATTTGTTCCGTCGTTCATTCCGGCTGCGTTAATATTTACAAAAATGGGAGAACTTAATTCGCGTACAATAACTTCGTAGGTACGTGTGTTCATGCCATTTGCAGAAACTACCGTATAAGTTACAGACAATGTAAACATCAACCCGGATTCGCCGCTTGTCTGCACTACATCGTTTACTTTTACTGTTCCTGCTGCTGTAAAATCCGGGATCATTATCCGCGATTTAACGCCGGAACCAATAGGAGCGGCTATTGTGATTCTTCCTGTCGCCTGATCTATTCTTGCTTCCAGGTCTTCTGTAAGTTCCGGATTTTTATCCATGTAAAAACCAAAAGAGGTTATATTTGCTGCAGATGATACATCCTGTACAAAACGAACCTGAACCCAGTAATCACGTGTAAGCACAGGGTTTTCCGGGTTTGTTACCGTATACTTTATCTGACGGGAATAATTCTGCGCCGAAGCGCCGGAAACCTGTATACTTCCAGATACTGTTACAATTCCTCCTGCGCTGAACTCAGGTACTAGTGTTTGCGGCGCAGAAATGCTGGAATAGAACACGTCGATCATAATAATATCACCGCCAATCTGCCCTTCGCTATCCTGTACAAGGTCTTCGTTAAGACGCTGGTTAAATCTGAAAGATGTAAATCGCGGCGCATCTGCTGTAATACTGATAAACTCTACATTAACAGAATAAGTCCGCACAAAAAGTCCGTTACGCGATGTGACACGATATTCAAGCGGCAAGGAGAAATCATTTGATGTCACATCGCTTGTCTGCAAAGAACCGTTAACAGTAACGGTTCCGGGAGTTACAAAGCGGGCGGTAAGAGTATCAGGTTTTACTCCCGAATAATAAACTTGTACATTAATTGTACCAACATTGTCATTATTAATAATGGAACCTACAGCGGTTGCAGAAATACCTGAGTTTTTATCTTTTGTAAAACGGAAGTCTGTAATACTTCTTATTGTATCTTTGTCTTCTTGAAAATTAATAATAAGGCTATAATTTTTTGATTCTTCACCGCGATGAACAGTTATTGTCTTTGACTGCGGTGATACAGAAGGGGCGTTAAAATCTATTTCATCAACACCGGAAATAATCTGTAAGCCATCAACTTCTACGCTGTCTCCAATAATTTCAAAAGAAGGGATCAGCGGAAAACTTGTATAGCCCATTTCTGCAGGGTATCTTGCATTGGCATAAATTGTTGCAGCCGCTTCGTTAACAAAGCATAACGCATCGCTCATTAAATCAGGGTTATCGTACTTTGTAAAACGAATACCTGATAGTTTTGGTTCGCCTGAATCGACTATTACTCTTACCGAATATAACCTAGTATTTCCAGCCGCTGCAAGAACAAGGAAATTTACAGGACCGGAAAAATCTATAGGCTTATTAATTGCAGGAACATTAAATTCTTTCCTGTTTTCCTCTACAAGATTTAATAGATACTCAGACATATCATCTGCCTGGTATAATGCCATTGCTTCTCTTGCTATATTTACCGAAGGAAACGCTTCCTGAATATAATTTAGAGTTATTGGAAAAACCGTAGCGTAAGGAGAAATTCTTATTACCGGCAGTAATGAATTCACATTTGTTTCTTTATCAACATATAAGGTGATTGTATTATCGGTGTTGTTTATGATCTCCTTATCCATTTGCCCTGGAACTTCAAACGATAAAATAAAATCTCCATCTGGAGGAATAAGGCTATGGAAAAAGTTGTTACAGCCAATAACCATTATTGTTAATAAAAATGTTATTAAGACGCATTTCTTCATACTTTCCCCCTAACGGTTTAAAATAAAATGCTGCTCATTATTGTCTGAGCGTTTTATCAACTTTCCGAATTTAAACGAAATGCCAGCTTCTAAAAGCGGTAATGGAATAAGCCCGTCTTCTTCGAAAATTAAATCTGCGCCGCCACCCAAATAAAATTTAATTATATCACTCGGTGAATAAATCGCATAAAACCTTACTGTAGAGAATGGACTTTTTTCCTGTGATTCCTGCAAGTCATCAAGAACTATCGCAAGAACGCTTTTATAATGCTGTGTCTTTGAAAAAGCCGCTCCCAACCCCAAATCTGCCTGTAAGCCAAGACCATATCTAATATGATAGGCGTAACCAAACTTAAAAGTCAGCGGAATTAAATCAATTTGCAATACAAGAGGATTTGTACCTGTTATACGGCTAAAACCAGACTCGAGCGCAAAACGAAAATTATTATACTCATAACCTAAAGCGCCTCTAAACCCTACTTTTGTCTCTGCCAGTTCTTTTAATACATCGGGAACAAAGTAGTTATGAGCAGACCCTTCAAGAAAGATACCTTCATACCATGTGGGGGCAGAATAAACAAAAGTAGTAAAAAATGAAAATAAGAGAAAAAATATTAAATAACGCCCTTTGTTCATAATTATCCGCTAAGAGAATCATAACGCGATATGCCAAAAAATGCAAGAATTTATAATTTAAATGCTGAGAATTGTAAACATAAAAAACCTTCAACTTTTTTTAAGAATTTTTCATTCTCGGTCAAGCAACAGACCATCTGTGCGCCATATATATACATGAAAAACTTATATTTTCTTGCCGCAGTTTTTCTGTGCGGCGCCATTGTGTTTGCTGAAAGTCCCGCGCCGGACAAACAGGCGTTATTATTTAACTGGAGTCTTTTGTGGAGCGGTTCATGGGAAGAAAAAACTTTTACTTTTTCTGATGAACCGGCACTATCAGGTACTCTTAATAACCGCGGGGAAGTTAAGCTCCATTTTCTTCCGGCAGGTCTTGTATTGCGCGGTCAAGTTCTGGACAGACGGCCTATCAATGTTTCCCGGGAATCAATTAACGGGGTTATACCCATGAGCGACCCGGATAAATGGGTAACCAATTACACCGGCGGTCTGTATCATAAACCAACAGGCTCGCGGCTGCTGTACGGTGTGCTTGATGAATGGGGTTTGTCTGCAAGAATCCGCAACCCGTGGATTCGTTCTCCGCCTTATGCAGAAAATCATAAACCTATCATTGCAGACGCCAGAACTACAGTATCCAGCACAAGGGAAGACGAAATTTATCTGTATCTGTCCAGTCCGTTATTACAACTTTCACAAAGTACAAAACTAAGGGGGTTTATCAGCGCACAGACAGAAGTTGATGAATTTACGCCTGCCCTGAGCGGCGGAATCGATCTTTCTTTTGCGCATAACACAGGATTGCTGCTGGAAACCTTTTACACGGGAAAAACTCTGCCGCCAACAAAGACAAGCGGTTGGTTTTCTGACTCGCCGCCGCTTCCCCAGCGTGAGTTCAGACTTTATGCCGCCGGGTTTCTTTTTTCTAATCCTGATTTCGCAATAAGTTCGGATTTTGCAATGTCGGAAACTTTTGCCGTTGGCAGTGATATTTATGCAAATGCAGGCCTGTCTTTTTCACCTTTATTACCCTTTGGTTACAGAGCACGTCCTTTATTAATTTCGCTTGCGGCAGACGGAGCTGGAGGGCAGTTTGTCTACAGAGACGGCTTAAACCACGGAGAGGGATTCAGAGGCGCTGCAAAAATTGAATGGAAAGACAGATACAGCTCGCTTTTAAGAATTAACACAGTTTTACGCAGCCCGGGTTTTGGCGAAGATTTTAACCGCAGCTCTACAGGTTTTTACTGGCGTTTCCCGTCCTCGGCAGCAATACGGAACAACAGCACTATCCGCTTAACGAGAATATCATTATCAGCGGACAGAAATGCGGTAAATCCAGATAAGGTTTCAGATGGATTTTCCGGCAATATTGGGATTTCCCTGAATTTACGGCAAATAGGGATAAAAACTCCGCTGGGTATCAATTTTTCAGGCTCAATTAAGGGAATGACAACCGCAGAAAACAGCCAGTCATTTTTCCCTATACCAGATGATAGATGGACAAGGGACAGTACTGCCATAAACTGCGATTTAATCTGGTCACCGTTGAATTTCCAATTAAGAGGAAGAGCCGGAATAACTTTTATTGAAGGAAAAGAAGAAAAATGGGACATTTCGGCAAGCTGTGCTGTACGCTTTAAGTACGGAAGATTAAGCTTAAAGATGGCTTCACCTGATTTTCCGGAAAAATGGAACTGGACCATCTCATGGCGGCTGGAAAAGAAGGAAAAACCTTAAAAAGCATGAAAAAAGTGAATTATTTGACTACTTTGTACGATATATATATTGTATCTTTATAATATATAGTATAATATGGAAAATATTGAGGAGGTCTTATGCCTGCCGGTGTTACGATTATGATCGTCGACGACTCACGTATTATGAGGAACACAGTAAAAGGTGTTTTCTCTGGGGTAGAATCCGTTTGCAACTTTATCGAGGCAAAAGACGGTGAAGAAGCACTTGCGTTACTGGAAACTCAAACCGTCGATCTGATACTGCTTGACTGGAATATGCCAAGATTATCAGGGATTGATTTCTTAAAGCAAGTTCGAGCGATGGATCAGTATAAAGATTTACCCATTATCATGGTAACCAGTGAAGCTGCGAAATTTAACGTTATTGAAGCGTTAAAACACGGAGCCACTGATTATATCACAAAGCCAATTAAACTGGATTTATTTAAACAGAAATTGGCAAAACTACGCTTATTCAGGATGTAAAGATGACAGTAGAATTACAAAATTATGTAGAACCGTTTGTAGAAGTAACGGTAAACACTTTTAAAGAATTCGTTGGCATTGACGTAAGCCCAAGGCATCCGCATTTTCTGGATCCGGATAAAGGTTTTGAATGGGATATTACAGCGGTTATCGGTCTTTCCGGTGTGGTAAAAGGCGCTGTTATAATTTCCATGAAGGCAGATCTTGCCATAAAACTTACAGATCTGCTTACCGGAGCGGAACATGATGAAATTGATGCTGATGTAATCGATGCTATTGGCGAAATAAACAATATTATCGCCGGCAACATTAAACCAAAAGTGCCAAACGGGGATAGGATTGTTATTTCTATTCCAACAATTATCAAAGGAAGAGAGCATTCAATAGCATGGCCAAGCAAACAGACGCGCATTCTTTGCATTCCGCATAAAGCTTTTGATAACGATATTTTTCATCTTATGGTGGCAATCGAACTTGACCCTGAAAATTAAACAGGAGAGAACATAATGAAACATGTTTTTGTGTTCGATCCAAAAGCATTTTACAGCCAGCAATGGAAAATGGATAATATCCTGGACAACATTGGGCAGTTTTTCAGAACTCAGGAAGCGCCCGACTTCTCTATTCAATTTTCACGCTACAGAAGAAACGCCATAGGGATAATCCAGGAAGAAGCGGAAAAAGCAAAAGCCGGCGATATCATCAGAATTTATGCAATAGGTGGAGAGGAAATTCTTTTTGATTGCCTCAATGGCGTTGCTCATTTTCCAAACATGCAGCTTGCAGCCGTCCCGCACGGTGAAACACATGATTTTTTAAGAGTATTCAGCGAAAAAGATGTTGAAGGTTTCAGGGATATTCCTTCTCTGGTTCAGGCGGAAGCGCTTCCAACAGATGCAATCAGATGGGGAATTAACTATGCGTTAAATTCCTGCTACATAGGAATGAATTCCGCAATATCAAAAAATCTTAAAGACATGAGATCCAGCTTAAACAAGGGAAGCTTTATAGTATTTTCAAAACTATCATCTTTTATGAATTTATTATTTACTGCATTCGACAGGAAAGTCGCTGCACGTCAATACAAAATTTCCATTGATGATCAGGATTACAGCGGACATTACTGCCTTATTCATATCGCGAATGGTCCGTTTCATGCAGGAAAGAAAACCGGCGTTGCAGACGCAACTCCCGATGACGGATTGTTTGATATCGCATTGATAAAATCGTCACATCCTATGGGAATGCTGTCTTCCATGAGAAGATACTCCAGAGGAAAACGTCCAAGAAACTGCATTTTTGTGCAGGGTAAAAAAATAACGGTTCAAGCAGACAGCCAAATGTGGATTCAGCTTGATAATGAATATATTCAGGATACCAATATCACATTGAACATGGTCCATCATGCGGTGCAAATGGTAGCGGTAAACGATCTATCATACCCAATGGCCTCGATAGCGGCTCTTTAAGGAATAGTTCATGGCAATAAAGAGAACAGAAAGTACAAGATTAAGAAGTATCGCAAACTTTTCCGCTATTGCGATAGTTATTTTCTTAAGCGCCGCATTTGTTTTTGAAACATTAATGGCAGAAATAAAAGTTAATTACAGCGTCGCAGGTCTTGTAATGATCATAACCCTGTTAATTATTACTGCAATTATAAGAAATTCAATCAATCATTTTAAAATGGCTTTTAATGTTCCGTTTGTGCTGCTGCTTTTCTATACTGCGCTTATGATGCTTTGCGGATGGTACAATTCGCATTATATGCTCATCAGTATTTTTCTTATCGCAATTAGCTGTATATATTCAAACTTTAACAGAACACTGACCTTTATTATCGTACAAAATATAATTATCGCATTCCTGTTTATCAGAGGTACTCCGATAGGCGGAGAAGTGCCAATGCTCACTGTATTGATTAACTGGGTAATCTGTATTTTCAGCGGAATAATCATGCTGCTGCTTACAAGAGCTGCTACAGTTATTTTAAACAAAGCGCTGGAACACCAAAATTCATTTATGGATCTTCTTGCATCTACAGAAAACTTTGTCGCCATGATAGACGAACGGAATGAGGTTGTTTATGCAAGTAAAACCCTTTCTGAACTTGGTAATACAACAGAACCGACTCTGGTTCAGGGTCGTCCGTTAATCGACCTTTTCCCCGGAAGAAGCCTTAAGATTCATGCCGGAAAGTTATTAAAAGAAAAAGATGATTACGCAGAAGACTGGGAATTTTCACTGAACGGACAAAAGCGATTCTTTAAAGCTGCTTCGCACAGTCTGCCGGGAGGCGGCGGCACGCTAATCTCCCTGTATGACATGACGCACCTTGCTGAACGCGACGAAATTGCAGTTATGAAAGACAGCATGAGGATAGGTCTTTTCTTCATGGACAAAAATTTTATTATCCAGGATCATTATTCGCGGTATCTGGAAGAAATGCTGTCCGACACAAAACTTTTTGGAAAAGTATTTACAGATGTTATATCTGATTCTGTCAACTTAAGCGAACTGGAAGCCATTAAGGATTACTTTAAGATGATCCTTGAACGTACATATGATCAGGACATGCTGGAAGAAATAAACCCATTGAATGAACTTCATTATGTAAACAGAGCAACTGGCGAAAAAAAAGTTTTTCAATTTGCGTTTGCTACAGTAGAAAGAGGGCGCGGAGAGGTTTTTATTCTGGTAACGGTCTACGATATAACCACAAGAGTAGAACTGCAGCAAAGGCTGGCGGAAGAAGAAGCAAGGCGCCAGGAAGAAATGCAGGCTGTCTTTGAACTTATTCAGGTTGAACCGGATGTATTCAGCGACTTTATGTCAGACATGGAGCACGAGTTTGAAAGTATCGATAAAATCCTTAAAAACGAATCATTGTCTGCGCATGACGCTCTGGTAAAAGTATACCAGTCTGTCCACGCAATAAAATCCAATGCAGTAATATTGGGACTGAATGTATTTGGAAATAAAGTACATAACCTGGAATCAAAAATTAAAAAACTGCGTGAAATGCAGGGCGAAGTACCTTTCGGTGAAATGCTGAACCTGACAATGGAAATAGAAAAGATATCACAGGAAAAAGAAGGGTTCAGAAGCATAATTGATAAACTTCAGTCATATGCCGGAGGCGCAAAGAAAGTCGAAACCACAGGCAGCGACAGACAAAAGGTAATGATTGACTCACTTACCAAAACAACTACAAGAGTCGCAGCAGACTTAGAAAAGAAAATCAAGTTTATAGCAGAAGAGATAGATACCGAAGCCATCGAAAGAGGCCCAAGACGGGAAATGAAAGAAATACTTATGCAGCTTATCCGTAACTCTGCTGTACACGGGGTTGAAACACCAAAAGAACGAAAAGCAAAAGGCAAAAAAGAAACCGGCATTATTAAGCTTTCAATCAAGTTATCAGAAGATCGCAAAAACATCATAATGAAACTGACAGATGACGGAAAAGGCCTTGATTATAAAAAAATCGCAGAAAGGGCTTTAAGCCGGAAATTAATAAAAAAAGAAGATGCGGAAAACAAAGATATTTTAATGAAAGCAATATTCTCACCCGGATTTAGTACTGCGGAAACCGAAGGTATTCACGGCGGCAGGGGAATTGGCTTAAATCTTGTCCGCGATCGCTTAAAAGAAATCAGAGGTACAGTTAAACTTAGATCCGAAGACAACAAGGGAACACTGTTCTTTATGTCTATTCCGTTAAAAGACAGAAGAAAAAGGCAAAGTTAGGTAGAAAGTCCCGCGCCAATTGCTGTTGTATACTCAGCATTTTCAGGGTAGATAAATTCAATTCCATACATCGCAGAAATAACAGAAAACACTTTCTGCCCTATCGGATTTTTACTTCCATTACCAGTAACAATAACACGGCAGACTTCGTTAGTTCCGGAATTTTTTGCCTTTGCAGCAAAAACTGAAAGAACTCCAATTACCTGATACACCATATTAATAATGCCTAAAGCAATATCCGCAGGAGTTGCGGTATCCAGCATTTTTCCAAAATTGGAAGCGGTACTCTCCCCGTTTAAAAAACTTAAACTTGTATCGGTAATGTCACCTAATAGAAGATCTACCTGGTTTATTTTCCCGTTTTTTGCAAGTTCCATTATGTCACGGAATTCAGCAACCGGAAGAAGTTTTTTTGCAAGTCCCAGAATTGTTCCGCCTCCGACGCCAGTTCCGCCAAAATGAAAAATGCCTCTGTCGCCGGCTTCGATTATAACTGTTCCTGTCCCAATGTTGGTAATAATAATATTTTTCATGCCGGAAAGGTACATTCCGCCAATACCTATCGCTTCTATTTCGTTAACTCTGCCTGTGGGAATACCAAAAATATCATCATTTATTTTTGACGCTCCTGCGCCGGTTATTGCAATTTTTTCGACTGCGCTTATTTTTATGCCATTTTCCAGAACTATCTTTCCAAACGCGCCGGTAGCGGCTGTAATGGCATCCTGGGCTCTTGCTTTTATCTTTCTTGTAACTTTACCGTTTTCTATGGAAATTGCTTTTGTTGTAGTGCTGCCAATATCAATTCCGATTATCAATTTATTCTCCTGCGTATGTAACACTATTCCTTAAAGCGATCTGCAATTTTATTAAATATTTTTATCAGCGTCGGATCAAAATGCGTTCCGCTGCCTTCCAAAATTATCTGCACCGCTTCTTTATGGCTATAGGCTTTTTTATACGGGCGTACGGAAATAAGAGCATCGTAAACATCGGCAATCGCCATAATACGACCCAATAAAGGTATGTCGTTTCCTTTTAATTTATTGGGATAACCAGTACCGTCCCACCATTCATGATGGGTTGTTGCGAATATTTTTGCGTATCTTAAGAACTCGCTTTCGTCTGCCAATATTTCAACTTTTTCCATTATTTGCTTTCCGACATGTGTGTGAATCTTCATATCTTCATATTCATCGTTGCTGAGTTTTCCAGGCTTTCTTAAAATATTATCGCTTATAAATATTTTTCCTACGTCATGAAGCTGACAGGACTGAACCAATAAATCTATATTCCAACCCTTTGTTTCTTCTTTGTATAAACCGCTTTGAATAACTTCGTTAAGCAGAATTCTAAGTCCCCGCTGCGTTCGTTCGATATGCTTACCGGTAATATCATCGCGGTATTCAACAAGTTCCGCCATTGTTTTTAACAGAGCATTTTGAAGCTGTAAAATGTTTTGTGTTTTTTCATCTATCATCTTTTGCAGATTATCATTAAAGTACTTAAGTTCTGCAGCCTGATGTTCAAGGGTTTTTTTCTGCTCTTCTACCAAAAGATGAACCTCGATACGTTTTAAAAGCAGAGCCGGCTGAATGGGTTTGGTAATGTAGTCCATTGCTCCCAACGAAAGAGCGGCAAGTTCAGCGTCGGATTCGGCGCGCGCGGTAAGGAAAATTACAGGAATATCTTTGGTTTCGGCTTTGGATTTAAGGAGTTTGATGGTTTGATAACCGTCCATTTCCGGCATATCAACATCCAATAGTATTAAATCCGGGATATTACTGCTTAAAAGGTTAAAAAGCTTCTCAGCCGACGGAGCAGTAGCAACAACATATTTATCTGATAATATATTCTTGCCTATACGGAGGTTCGCGGGATTGTCATCCACCATTATAATCAAAGCTTTTTGTTTTGGCATGATACATTATACTATAAATCGTAACATATGTCCATAAACCTGTAAAAAAGCGTCAGGAATTACTATTTATTGCCTTTTTTACAGTTTTTATAGCATTGTCAAATTCAGTTATAAGAACATCATCGGAAATTTTGTCGATTATTTCTTTAGTTGCTTCATCCAATGACTGTATATTTATAATTTTTAATATTCTGTCGATGTTTTCTGCATTTTTAGTAATTAATGCTTTTTCCAATTTTTTAAGCAGTGTTATAAACTTTTCATCGCTGCCTGACACTTTATTACTGTCATTCCCTGATATCTTATTTGCATCAAGATAAATAATTATACTTTCCATTAGGTCGGATAGGTGATCAAAAAACTTATGGGCATTTCCGCTAATAAAAGATAAATCTCCATTCTTGCCGGCTTCTTCCAAAGCAGCGGCTTCTGCAGATAATTCAGACGCGCCTATAGCGCCGGAAGCGCTTTTTAAAGCATGGACATGAATAATAAATGACGGAAGGAAAGAGTCTGTTTCAAGAATCTTCCGCAGCGTTTGTAGCCTTTCCTGCGCATCTTTACAGAAAGTAGATAACACGGAGATATATCCACCTTCTGTACCGCCTGTCATGGATATACCCTTCTGCACATTTACACCTTTAATTACAGGAACCTGAGCGGTTTTTTTATCTTGTTTATCCACAGTAACTCCCTTTTCCCTCTTGTCTTCAGGAATCCATCTGTTAAGAATATCATCCAGCGCAGATACATCAATCGGTTTTGCAAGGAAGTCATTGAAGCTTTTTTCTATGAACATTTCTCTGACTCCAAAAACAGCATTTGCAGTTAAAGCGATTATCGGGATTCTGTCTGAGTAAGATATCCCCTTATCTTTTTCCCAGTCACGGATAATTGCAGTTGCTTCAACGCCGTCCATATCGGGCATCATGTGATCCATAAATATAATATCGTATTTAAAATGTTTAACCAGCTCTGTTGCTTCAGCTCCGCTAAGGCACGTGTCAACTTTTACATGATAAGGAGCCATTAAACCTTCGGCAACTTTTAAATTTGTTTGTATATCATCAACAACAAGTATTCGCGCATCCGGAAATGCATATCGGATAATACCGGAAACAACAGCGCCTTCCGAATAACCCTTACTGTCATCCCTTCCGTTTAGGATATTTGCAAGCGACAATGATTGTATCGGTAAAGACACAAAACGAACATTGGAAATATAAGCTTCTGTTCCCCATTCCACCATTAATGCAAGCGGCGGTTTTCTTCCTCCAGGATACTCGGCATCCGGTTTTTCCATTACTTTCTTTATTTTATCATGAATACCATAACCGGAAAGAATAAGTGACCATTCATTTTCAAAAAGCGCTTTGGTAAAATCATCAATACATGTAACCAATTGATAAGGGACGCCTAAATTTTCCAAAGACCAGGCTACAGAATTTGCATAAATGGATCTGCCTTCGTAAATTAATACATTTTTATCTTTTGCATTTTCTACTACTGCAAATGTTTCATCTGAATCCACACCCTGAGGAATTGTTGCGGTAAAAATACTGCCTTTGCCAATATCACTGTCCATGGTTATGTCACCATCCATGATAAGGCACAGCCGTTTTGTAATTGCTAAACCCAGTCCGGTTCCTTCTATGTTTCTGTTTCTTCTAAGATCTACTTGTACAAATTCACCAAATAATCTTTTTTGATCTTCAAGGCTAATACCCTTGCCGGTGTCTGCTACGGTAAAACAAAGCCATACTTTATTATCTTTTCTGTGCCGCACAGTAATGGTTAGGCTGATAAATCCTCTTTCTGTAAATTTTGCAGCATTGGAAAGCAAGTTAAGCAGAATTTGACGAAGGCGTACTTCATCTCCAATCAGGCTGTTTGGTATTTGTCCGTCAATATTTGTATAAAAACGTATAGGTTTATCTTTAAGCCGGGTGCGAATAATATTTACAGTATCGTTAACAAGAGAGGCAAGCAGGTACCTGACAGGTATAATTTCCATTTTGCCGGCTTCTATTTTAGAAAAATCCAGAATGTCATTAATGATAGAGATAAGATTATTCCCCGCCTGTTTAATGTCCTGTGCATAACTTCTTGCTTCGTCGCAAAGATCGCTTCGCAGAAGAAGCTCCGCCATTCCGGTGATGGCATTCATCGGCGTGCGAATCTCATGGCTCATGCTCGCAAGGAAGCTACTCTTTGTACGATTTGCCATTTCCGCTTCTTCACGCAGTTCTACAAGACGGCTATTTTGAGCTCTGATTTCATCTACAATGTTAAAAACATACTCACCTGTTTTTTCTACATTGTTCTGATAAACGATAAGCATTCTTTCGATATCTTCTTTTGAGATATTAGACTGCTCAATCATGGCGCCAAGGCTTTTCCTGATATTTTCGTAATTAACAAGAGCAGTCTCGTCAGTCTGAGCATCCATGCTTCCTTTTAAATAGGAAATAGTAATGTTTAAAAGTTCGCTGCGGCTTACGATATCAAAGACCAGGGATTTTAGCTTACTGTCCGTATAATGGAAAAGACGTTTTGTTTTAAAAGGGTCTGCCATTCCCTGTTCCAGCAAAGTTCCAAAAAACACAGCCGTTAAAGTCTGGTTGTGGTGTGTAAAAAGCTCTTCGCCGTATGTATTAAATCCAATCATTGGATATTTTTTAAATACATTATTAAACTCATCTACTATATTCTTGTCTACAAGTTCCAGGTAACGCTGAATGCAATTAAAAAGAAGACAACCCTGAATACCAGGTAAAAATTGTGTGGTTCCGGCTATACCTTCTTCTGCATTTGCAATAATGTCTCCCTGCTTAAGCAGAAACACTTTGGTACCGGCTTCTATGTAGCAGTAAAACTGCAGACCTTTACCGTTAATAACAAGGTTAGGACTGCGTAAATAAACGCTGTCTCCCAAAACAAGCCCAAGAGGATTTCTTGCAAAAACTTCCAGTGTTAGCTCGCTTACATCTTTTACTCCGACCTGTCTGGCATAAAATTCCGCCGCAGGTTCACCGTTAATCTCCCAGGCAATTCTCTGCATAATTTCAACACGGGTAATGGTGAACGATGCTGTTGTGGGTAAATAATGAACATAATGGTTAAAGTAAAAAGGTATTTTCATCTTAAGGATTGCAGCAACAAGTCCGTCTCCGGACATTTTATCGCCTGCTCCTACAAGAGTTTTTGTAAAAGTCATTTCGTCTGCGGCAGCTCCGCCGACAAATGCCATGTTAAGATCCTTCTCCATGGAGAATTCTTTCATTATTAATTCGCCAAGACAAAGGCCGTCAAAAAAAATCAATCCAAGGTATTCATCAGGGTTTATATTATGACCGGCTGTTTTGTTTTTTAGTTCCGAAATAGCCAGATGGGCGGCAAGGATAGGATCCCTTTTTACACCCTCCTGAAAGGAAAAATAGACTTCTGCTACTTCGTCGGAAGAAAGGGACATGACTGTAATACCGGTTCTAAGCGCTCCGCTGCTTGACCAACCCCCGTACATTGAAGCGCCGATACACACAGCTCCGGGAAATGCCTGAACAAGAGCTTTCTGGATTTTATATTCTTCAAAGGATGGCGAGAAGAAGTAGACAACAACCTTAATTCTAGGCTGCCCTACTTCGTCAATGATTTTTTGAATGTTCCAATCCTGTGAAGATGTTACCTTTACAGCCATACTTCAGTTTAACACAGAATTAGGGAATTTAAAACATAATATTAAATCTTTTTCTTACTTAATAGCTCAACGGCTTCATGCGCCGTGGCGGCGTTAATCACAGCCTCGCGGACGGTTTCTTCCCTTAAAATTGAACCAACAGCAGCAAGAAACTGCACATGCAAGCCGCAGGCTTTCTTCGGCGAAACAACCAAGACAAAGATTCGCGAGGGCTGACCATCCATTGACTCAAAATCGATGCCTGCCTTCTTTATACCTACCGCTACTGCAGTGCTTTCAATACCGTCTGTTTTTCCATGAGGCAGGGCAATCCCGTGATCCATACCGGTACTCATGGTTTGTTCACGTTCCATAACATCCGCCAAAACAGTGTCACGATCCAAAAGGATGTTTGCGGCTGCAAGCACATCTACCAATTCTTTAATAACCTCTTCCTTGGTTTCGCCTTTTAATTCCATGGAAAAACAATGCGGATCCAGCAGGGCAAGAATATCTTTTGTGGTGCGGGCTTCGGCATCAAGCAGCTCCTTTTTCATTTCCTCCGGAGCTATGGATGTTTTTAATTTTTCTATAGTATGCGAAAGATCAAGAATAACTTCGTAAATTTCGTTTTTCACAAACGGCATGTCTGTTTTGGAAGTTGAAATCGCAATTGATTTTTTATCTTCGGTAATAATAAGAGCAATATCATCCTTGTGGGCTTTAGAAATGCCTTCATCAATATTCATGGTCTGAAGATAAAAACCTTCATTTCGCAGTTCGTTTAATAAATTGTCAATAACGAGATCTGCAATTTCTGCAGATTCAAAATTCCATACTTCTTTTACGGTATCATCGTTCTTTACCGATTTTCTTGTTCCTTGCCGCGAACTTTTCAACGCTAAACCAAGCAAAGGAGAAGAAGCAACAATGGTAAGAAAAATCATAAAAACCGCAGAGGAAAAAAGCTGGTTGTCAAGAACTCCGGCGGCAAGCCCAATACCGCAAGTAATTAAAGCGCCTTCGCCGCGGGGGATCATACCCGTTCCAATTCTAAGAGCGCCTATACGGTTGAAACCCAAAAGCAGCGCAGGACCTCCAGCGCCGATTATTTTTGCCAAAATTACTGCCAATGTGTATATTGCGCCAAAGATCAAAACAGACGGCGAAATAATTTCTTTAACATTGACCATCATACCCATTACTGCAAAAAACATTGGCACAAAAAACACATACAGCGGACGGATACGTTCCTGAATTACTGCAGCAATATCGGTTTTTGAAAGTGAGAGCCCGGCAATATACGCGCCCATGATTAATGCTAATCCCTGTCTTTCAAGAAGACCGGCAAGTATTAATGCAAACCCAAGAGCAAGTACGGAAAAATCCAGACTGTTCTTAAAAAATTTTAAGAAACTGGCAAACACTTTTGATATGATAACAAAAACAACTGTAACTCCCAGCCAGATTCCAAAAACTTTGCCAGCCATCAGTGCAATTGCAAGCGCCGAAAGTCCGTCTCCAGTATTTCCGCTCATTACAGAAACAATTCCCATTACTACAGCCAGCAAAATAATCCAAACAACATCATCAAATACTGCAGCAGTTAAAATGGTTACGCCTTCCGGAGATTCAATTTTTTTACGCTCAGAAAGAGTACGGGCGCTTATACCTACAGAAGTTGTTGCGGCAATTATGCCTAAAAACAAGCAGTGCGGATCCCAAAAGGAAGCGTTAAAAACAAAAACACCGCATAATGTTCCCGCCGCAAAAGAAAGAAGCGCGCCGCTTACGCCGATAATGCCGCCGGCTACTGAATAACGGAGAAATAAACTTAAATTGGTTTCAAGGCCGGAAACAAAGAGCAGGACGATCGAGGCAACTGTGGCAAAACCGTATAATTCAACACTTACTGCAACGCCGCTTGCCTCTGCAAGCGGAAAAATTCCCTGCGGAAAACCTGGCAGTACAATGCCGCCAAGCGCATAAGGACCAATAATTACACCTGCCATTAATTCACCCAGCACAGAAGGTATTCCTATCTTCTTTGCCAATTGACCAAACAGGCGTACTGAAAATAAAATAACGCCAATCTGGAGAACCAGTACGGCAACAAGTTCTGTTATTTGCATAAATTTACTCTAAGCGTAATTCTAAGTCTTCTTATAGAGCATGTCTAGTGGTAATTTATGATAATCAGCCGGTTTGTGAGTAGCGTTCAAGGAAACGTTTCATGCGTTCACTGGAAGGATTGTCAAGCAGCTCCGGAGGCCCGTATTCAACAATAACACCTTCGTCCATAAACAGTATTGTATCGGCAACTTCACGCGCAAACTGCATTTCGTGCGTTACGATGATCATTGTAGTATTTTTTACAGCCAGACTGCGGATAACCTTTAATACTTCGCCGGTTAATTCCGGATCAAGCGCGGAAGTCGGCTCGTCAAAACACAGAATATCCGGCTTTAATGCCAGCGCTCTGGCAATGGCAACACGCTGCTGCTGTCCGCCGGACAACTGATGCGGATAAAAATCGCGTTTTGCAGATAGACCAATTTGATCAAGAAGCAGCATACCTTCGCGGTGTATTTCTTCGATAATGCTTTTCTTGTTTTTTTTGTAATCTTCAAGTTTTTTAGCAGCCAGTTCGCGGGCAAGCACAACATTCTGAAAAGCCGTGTATTGCGGAAACAGGTTAAATGCCTGAAATACAAGTCCAAAGTGCAGCCGTTTTTGACGCATAATTGCTTTATCGTACCGGATATGATCTTCAGAATCGTATAATGTTTCTCCGCGTACAATAATGCGTCCAGTATCAAGTTTTTCCAGAAAATTTAAACAGCGTAAAAGCGTGGTTTTCCCGCTGCCGCTTGAACCGATTATGGCAAGAACTTCGCCTTCATTCAAAGAAAAATTTATGTTATTTAAAACCTCTGCGGATCCAAAGCGCTTTGAAATATTATGTGCTTCCAGAATAATCATCGTTTACGCCCTAAAGAAATTTAATCTTTTTTCTATATGTCCAAACAGTAAAGTAAGGATCCCGACAAACATTAAATAAAATGCTCCTGTATAAAACAATGGCCAAATAATTGCCCTTGTGGCAGCAAAAGTTTCTGCAACTCTGATTATTTCCACGACCATGATTACCCGCGCCAGTGCAGTATCCTTTACCAGAGTGATAACTTCGTTTGACATGGGAGCGGTGATTCTTTTGATAACCTGAAGCAGAACAACACGGAAGAAAACCTGGGTTTTTGTCATCCCAAGAACTTTCCCCGCTTCATACTGGCTTTGAGAAATGCTTTCTATGCCTCCGCGGTATATTTCGCTGAAATAACATGCGTAGTTAATGGAAAAAGCGATAATAGCAGCGTTGATTCTTGATGATATCGGCGCGCCGAATATAAAACCCGGCACATAAAAGACAATAAAAATCTGGAGCATCAAAGGTACGCCCCTGATGCACCAAACAAAAATTTTAACAAGGATTCTAAGCGGCGCTATCTTCGACATGGACCCGAAGGAAATAATCAAGCCCAGCGGAAGAGCAAACAAAAGGGTCAGCGAAAAAATAAGGCATGTGGTTTGAAAACCCTGTAATAGCCTTAACGTGACCGCCCAGAAATCCATGCTTAGGAATTATCCCCTAAAATTAATATCCAGAACGAGTGAATCTTCAAGCCCGTATTTTCTGGCAAGTTCCATCATTGTTCCGTCGTCATACAGTTCTTTTAAGGCATTGTTTACTCTCTGTGTAAGGTCGCTTCCCTTTTTAAAACCAACAGCAAATACTTCGTGTTTCAATGTGATATCTGCAATTGTTAAATCGGAATAGTCTCCCGAACCGGCAAGTCTTTGCGCCAGAAGAACGTCAATTATCGCAAAATCAACAGCTCCGGATTTTACTTCCAGGAATGTATTAATCTGCGCCGGCGAACCTATGATATTACCATTAGCGCCGATAAGTTCTTTTGCATATGATTCACCTGCAGATCCGCTTTCGACTGCTGCGGTTCTTCCTGCCAAACTGTCGATACTTCTGAACTCGCCAGCTCTTACAGTCCTGACAACTACGCACTGCTGATTGCGAAGATAGCTGTAGCTAAAATCTACCATGTTGCTTCTTGGGATTCCGTTTTCGGATGCATTGGCTGTAAATCCGTTCCAAATGGCATTGATTGTTCCGGCTTCAAGTTCCTGATATTTGTTTGCCCATTCAATTTCCTGGAACTCTACTGCCATACCCAGCTTCTGGCCGACAAGAATGGCAAGGTCTGTGTCGAAACCGGTCCAGTTGCCCCTTGCATCTCTAAAGTTCATTGGCTCATATTCGGTAACTCCGCAAACGAGCTTTCCGGCTGTCTTGTTGCCGCATGATGTAAAAAACACCATACTTGTCAGCAATAATACTGCCAATACCAGATAAATAATTCTTTTCATAATACTTTCTCTCCTTATTAGTATTAATAAAATATGTTAATAACCTATTGTATCACAGGCAAAATAAATATACGAGGCATTAACCTCATTTAATATAAAAACTTTCCTGTGGTCCCAGGTAAGATTCTAAAGGTTCCTTGCCTTCCCTGTATATAAGAATTCTTTCAAGAACCAGCCCTGCTTCAAGCGCGCCAATGGAAATTTCCTGAATTCCGTTTCCAAACGTAAAAGAAACCCTATTAATACGAATATTATCCAGTACACCCTTGCACCAGTCTTCATCTGATGGATTTCCTGCTTTAAAGTCCCCGGGTATCGCTGTAATAACCTGTTTTTCACCCTTGGAACCAGAAATCATAAACCTTAGAGGACGCTTATCCTGTACAGAATTTGTCGGAGTAGTCCATATCTCTGCGGTATAACTTCCTTTTTCTTCGATAAAAAACCGGTAAGTCAAAGCAGGTTTTTCTTCTTTTTCGTTAAAATTAACAGTTGCGGGAAAGACCTTCATACCGCATCCGCTTCTTCCGTAGTTCTTAAGTTCAACAAACCCTGCGCCGTTAGAATCTTTTTTTTCACAATAATGATTTGCTTCCATGGCAATTACATCATTATTTTCCAGGAATGTCATTGGCGGCAGGTTTTTAATATCTACGGCTTTTGCTTTTATCTCTACTGCTACAACAGTTTGCTTGTCTTTGATTAGTAAACGTGCATTTTGTTCGCCTGAAATTTTTTGTCTGTTACACCGCAGCACTATTTCTTCCTGTACTTCAACAGAACCATTTAACGAACTAATCTCCAGCCAGTCATGCTGTGCATCCGGTTCAATTCTATAGTCCAGAGTTTCAATTCCATCATTTGCTATTTCAATAATTACTTCATCATTTCCGGCATAAAGAAAGTCATTTATTATAATTGTTTCCGGATTGCCGTAAGTTTTTGTATATATAGGTTCCTGGTCTTTACGGGAAACAACCATACGCGGTTTATATGCCGGTTCAACCTGAAGGCGCAGCGGATATCTGCAATTGTCTTCGTTCCATTTGACAAATCCAATATGCTGTTCAAGTTCCATACCCTTCCATTTACTGTTTCTAAATAATGCGAATTCATTTGATAAAGCGCGATCATTATTAATGCATTCCGTTACAAGAGTTGCATATTTATTTGCAATTTTTTTACCCTGATTCGCATAATGCCTGTTTTTACCGGCAAATAAATGCATCCGCAGCAGGTTAATGCTTGCTCTTGCCGGAAAATAAATCAGGCTGTAGTATGCTTCCTTTTCTTTCTCCAAAAGCGCGTTGTAGATTTCTTCGTTTGTTTTTTCAATGTTACCGGCAAGAGCCAGCATTCTGTCTGTTTCCAGATAATGACACGGATGATAAATATTTTCGTTAAGCGCTTCGGGACGCCGCATTGCATTCATTCTGATGTATCCATGAAGAACACTTGCCATTTTCTCACGCAAAGAAACATCCACAGCCGGGAAAGTTTTTTTCAGCCAATCATTGGTGTAAATATCTATGCTGTTAGGTGCATTTGTTCCCCATTTTTCAAAGTCATAAGCCAGTTCCAGAAAATAAGCCAGAGGCACTTCGTTGAATTTCAAGTCTCCTGCATTGACAATCCAAACATCCTTTATTCCGTAATCATAAGCCATGCACATTTGTTCCCAGGTTCTCTCAAAAGATGTAGACGGCATCCATTCATACGAAATAGGTCCTCCGTGATAATCAAAATGATAATACATTCCAAATCCGCCTCTGCGCGCACGCAGTTTATCCGTAGGCAGCGTACGCATGAAGCCAAAGTTATCCTCGCAGAGCATACAGATAACGCCGTTAAGTTCATCCCAATCCTTAAGACCGGCTACATGATCGTTACCGTAAAAATATTCTTCTACTTCTTTATATAAAGCCAATACCTGCGGAACATTATCAATATCCGGATTAACATGTTTTTTTATCAGTTCGCGCTGGTTTTTGATTATATCTTTTAACAAACCAATATTTTCCTTAAGCGCTGCATCATCGCCAAGCATTGAGCTGTCACGTTCACCGCGCATTCCTATGGTTATTAATTTCTCGTATTTTCCGCTTCTTTTTAATCCGTCTTCCCAGTATTTTAAAAGTCCGTTTTTATTGGTGTAATAACTCCATTCTTTGCCATATTCAGAATTTGGTCCCCTGACCTTATCCCATTCTTCGCTTGCACGCAGACAGGGTTCATGATGAGAAGCGCCGACCACAACACCATAAATATCCGCGAGCTCTTCGTTAAGGTTTCCAGGTCCGTCAAGAGCAAACGAAGAAGTCCACATTGCAGGCCACAGGTAATTGCCTTTAAGCCGCAGTAAAAGTTCAAATACATGATCGTACATTTCTGCGTTAAAACCTTTATAGTGACTAAACGTCCAGTTTCCAAAACACGGCCACTCATCATTAATAAAAAATCCGCGGTACTTAACGCTTGGTTCTTTGGAAATTTTTTCTATCTTTTGGGTTATTTCTATTTTGTCATTTTTAACAGGATCAACATCACCCCAAAAATGCAGCGGAGAAACGCCGATAAATTCTGACAATGCGAATATACCGTAAATGGTTCCGCGTTTGTCGCTTCCGCAGATAAGTAAAACTTTTGATGCGCTGCCATATGATCCATCTATTAGTTTAATCTGGTAGACTTCTCTTTTTCCTCTGATTGCAGAAGGATCAAATTTACCTTCACTTATAAATTTTTCTGCAAGCGGACTCTTTCCCAATGTTGCAAAAACAAAACAAGTATCGCAATTTAAATCTTTTGGAATTGAATCCAGTATATCAGGGAGCGCTCCGCTTACTTTTTCAAAATCCTTTGCTGCTTTTCCAGCGATTCTTTTTACTCCCTCGAATGCTTCCGGCTCTACTGCAAAAATGAATTTACTCATGATCGTTTCCTTTTGTTTATTTATCTTCATTTATTAAGGGAGCAAGTTCCCTTAAAACGGCATTAAACTCTGTCTCCAGCGCATTTAACTGCTCTTTAGAAACTAAGTTAACACCATTCATAAGCTGACGTTCTACCGCATCAGCGGCAGACTGCAGATTATTTTTTTCAATCTGGCCTGCGTTGCTTCTTAACGTATGGACCAGCCTGTGCGCTAACTTTACATCACCTGTATCCAGCGCATTTGTAATTTCTTCAAATTTATTACGGTTATTATTTACAAAGTAAGATTCAAGCGATTTTTTAAACACTAAATCAGATTCAACCAAAAAATCGGCATCAGACAGACTGCCTGCTTTCTGTGAAACACCGGCTGTTTTAATCGGTTTTAAAAATTTTAAAAGACACTGCCACAGTTCCTGTGATGTAAACGGTTTGCCGATACAATCCTGCAAGCCGCTGTTTTTGTAAATCTGCCTTTCATCGAACATTACGTTAGAGGTCATGGCTATTATGGGAACTTTTGCATTAAGCCCGATTATTTTTTTGGAAGCATCAAGACCGTCCATTACAGGCATATGCATATCCATAAAGACAAGATCAAACTGCTTTTCACCGCTTAACATCCGCCCCCGAACCATATCAAAGCCGATTTTGCCATTCCACGCCACAATCGTTTTAATACCTACTCTTGCAAGATGTTCGCTTATAACCTGTTGATTCATGGGATTATCTTCGCATAATAATATTTCTCCCTCAAAGGCAGGTTTTTCAACATCATTTAAGGTCATTATATTTCTGGGAGTATAATTTTCTGACTCATCCATTGTTTCGAATGTTAATTCAAAACTAAACTTGCTTCCAACTCCCGGAGAACTTTCAACAAAAAGTTTTCCGCCCATCAAGTCCAGAATATTTTTTGTTATGGAAAGACCAAGTCCTGTGCCGCCGTATTGCCGTGTAGTGCTTGTTTCGGCCTGCGTAAATGGATCAAATATTTTAACAATTTGCTCATTTGTCATGCCAATACCGCTGTCACTAATTTCAAAATATATTGTGACAAACTTATCTGTTTTTGCCTTAATTTTCGCATAAACCTTGACAGTCCCGATATTAGTAAATTTAATCGCGTTTGTAAGCAGATTTATAAATACCTGGCGTAATCTTGTAGGATCCCCCATTGGTATCTTTCCCAAACAAGGTTCAGCATAAAAGTGCAGCTCTATACCCTTCTCCACTGCATTTGGCATAACCAGAATACGGCAGCTTGTAAATAAATCCTGCAGATCAAAAGGAATTTTTTCCAGTTCAATTTTTCCGGATTCAATTTTAGAAATATCCAGTACGTTATTAATAATCTGAAGCAGCCACTCGGTGTTTAATTTTATCTTATCCAAATAATCTTTTGTCCGCGGAGACACTTCATCATCCAGAGCCAGTTCAGAAAATCCCATTATACTGTTCATTGGCGTCCGTATTTCATGGCTTACATTTGCAATAAAGACAGATTTTGCACGGTTTGCAGTTTCGGCATCGTTCATTGATTTTCGTAATGGTTTAATAAGTCCGGAAATAAACATGTTAAATATAATAAATACAAAAGCCATTACCAAAAGCATTACAAGAAAAAGAGATGTCATGGTATTATTAAAATCACTTAAACGATTTGGCAGTATAATTACTGAATACCATTCCAACAGGGGTATTGCTGCCATCGCTATTTTTCCCATAGATGAATTAAAAATTAATGTCTCGTCCGGTAAAATGTTTTTTGCAAGATTTAAAATACTAACATCGGTATCTGCAAGCTGGTCATCGATATTCTTTTTTTCCGCTACATATTCAACATTTTCAGCTCCGGTAATCTCTCCCATTGCATTAAAAAAATAAATAGTAACTCTGCCGTCGCTGTCCTTATAAACTGACGCTAAAAATGTTGAAAGATCAATTCCTGTACCAACCATACCAAGCGGCTTTCGGTTTTCATCAAAAACCGGCGCATTTATCCAGAGGTTTGTTACATTAAGATCGGGATTATAGTTAATGTTAAAATTGTACACTTCTGTCTGGTAAAGAGTCATGTGATACCAGTAATTCTCGGGGCTTACAGGATCAACAATGTAAGAAATATACTCATCTGAATAAAATATTTTATCAAGGTCATTAACCCAAAAAACAGTTTTTGCAGTAAAAGCCTGACGATATGCGTCAATTTCTTCAAAAGCAAGTTTTCTTAATTCCGAATCGCCGGGATTTGCAAAATACCTTCTTATCAGCGGAGAATTTGCCATTTTTAATGCAATGGAAATTTCACTGTTTACGGACATTCCAAGCCTAAGACGTTCAATTTCCAGCATATTGGTTAGTTCACCGTCATTGTTTGCTCCGATTATCTGCTGCATAGAAAAAATAAATAATATTCCGCCGCCAACAAGAATTATAAAAAATAGTATTGCGGAAAATATGATAAACTTTCTCATCAGAGGGATTTGATTTTTTTGCAAATTCCACATCCCGTACTTATTTTCCAACATTATATCCTTAATAGTTATCCGAATTTTCCGGAAATATAATCACTTGTTCTTTTATCTTTTGGATTCATAAAAACTTCCGCTTTTGTACCTTCTTCCGTAAGGTGTCCCATCAGCATGAAGACTGCTCTATCACAAATTCGACCTGCCTGCTGCACATTGTGCGGAGCGATTACAATTGTAAATTGTTCTTTAAGCTGAATTAAGGATTCTTCTATTTTTGCAGTTGATATTGGATCAAGACCGGAACATGCTCTGTCAATTAGAATTACTTCAGGCTGTAATGCCAGCACACGGGCAATACACATACGCTGCTGCTGACCGCCTGACAGGCTCATTCCGGAAATTGAAAGCCTGTCTTTTACTTCATCCCAAAGTGCGGCTTTTTTTAAAGAGTCTTCAACGATATCCGCAAGATCACTTTTGCTTTTTCCTCCGATCAAGCGCGGACCATAAGCAATATTTTCAAAAATAGAAATAGGAAGAGGTGTTGGCACTTCAAAGACCATTCCTACTTTCCGGCGAAGTTCTGTAACGTTGATATCCTCGGCATGGATATTTTGACCGTCCAAAAGTATTTCGCCGTTCATCCATGCGCCGGGATTTAAGTCGCAAAGCCTGTTAAGCGAACGCAGCAAAGTTGTAATACCGCTGTTTGCAGGTCCAAAAATAGCCATTATTTTATTTGCAGGAATTTTTAAGTTTAGATCGTGGATAACCTGCTTTTTATCGTAATAAACATTTATGTTATTTAAAACAATCTTATATTGTTGATCCATGCTCTACCTCTTTAAAGATTTAGCAATAAACCTGTTTACCAGCGTATTTGCAACAACGTTTATCAGCAAAATAAGAATTATTAAAAGCGCTGCCGTACCATATGCGTTTTCCATCGATATACCTTCCGATGCCAAAATAAAAAAGTGAACCGCCATTGTTCTTGTCGAAGAAAAAATTGAATTCGGCATACGTAATACAAAACCTGCAGTAAGATAAACTGCGGCAGCTTCGGCGACACAGCGGCCAACGCTTAAAATAACGCCGTTTACAATGCCAAGAAGAGCCGATGGGAAAACAACCCTGCTTATTGTCTGCCATTTTGTCGCACCCAAAGAAAAACTTACTTCGCGGTAGATTTTTGGAACAGCAAGAATTGCTTCTTCTGATGTGCGAATAACTGTTGGCAGAATCATAATAGCCAGCGTTAATCCGCCCGATAAAATTGACCACCCCAAATTAAGAATTATTACAAAGAAAATAAAACCAAAAAGTCCGTATACGATGGAAGGTATCCCTGCCAAAGATTCTGCGCTAAAACGGATAATACGGGTTACGAAAGTTTCTTTCGTATATTCTGCAAGATAAAAAGCAGTTCCTATGCCAAATGGAATTACCAAAATGATGGCAAGACCGGTCACCATAAAAGTACCAACTATCGTAGATGAAATACCGCCTTCACGTCCCATGCTTCGCGGAATTTCCGTTAAAAATTGAAAATTGATTACAGGAAGACCCCTGAATAAAATATAAAAAATAATAAATAATAAAAGCCCGATAATAGAAAGGGCGATTGTCCAAATTAAAATTTTTACTATCTTTTCGCCTTGAGCAGGCTTAATTTTTAACACCGTTTTTATTTTTAATAACAGGTTTAATATTGATTTCATTATCTCTTCCGTGTTATATACTGAGCGAATGAATTCAACAGCATGATTGAAACAAACAATACAATACCTGTTGCAAATAGCGCCTGCTGGTGCTCGCCGGATGCGTAGCCCATTTCGATCCCGATATTTGTAGTAAGAGTTCTTACAGGATCTAAAATACTTTCGGGAAGCGCAACCGCGTTACCCAAAACCATAATTACCGCCATCGTTTCACCGACAGCGCGTCCAATGCCAAGGATTACCGCAGCCACAATTCCGGATTTTGCCGCCGGCAGCATAACCGAAGAAATTGTCTGCCAATGCGTTAAACCCAAAGCAAGAGCGCCTTCCTTGTACTGCTTTGGCAGCGCTAAAATCGATACTTCCGAAATACTGATGATAGTCGGCAAAATCATAATTCCAAGGATTATTGAACCTGTTAAAATGCTTAACCCCGGTCCGCCCAGGTAATTACGAACAGCAGGAACAACAAATACTAAACCTAAAAATCCATAAACTACAGAAGGAATACCTGCCAGAAGCTGTATTGCAGGCCTGAAAATATTACTCATTATTGGAGGAGCAAACTCGGCAAGAAAAACGCTGCAGCAAATTCCGACAGGAACACCAATAATAACAGCGCCGATAGTGACCGTTAAAGTACCGATAATCATGGGGAAGATTCCAAATAATCCCCTTGACGGCGCCCATTCCATTCCGAAAATAAAATTGATAATACCAACCTGCGCAATAATCGGAGCGCCTCTTATAATGATAAAAACCGTAATTAATACAAGCACAGATATTGATGACAGGGCAAGAACAAAAAAGATGTTTCTGGAAAGATTCTCTTTAAACTTTTTAATCAATTTTGTCATATACTATTTACCATTTTAAGGTATAAGCCCCTCTTGTGTCATCAGTTCTTTTCCATGCGGAGAAAGAATAAATTCAATAAACTCCATTGCAAGCCCCGTAGGCGGTATTGACTTTGACACAAATAAAAACGGTCTAAAAAGGCTGTAGCTGCGATTCATGACATTTTCACTTGAAGCCTCTATGCCTTCCAGACTTACGGCTTTTACTGTCTTATCAACAAGCCCCAGGGATATAAACCCGATTGAATTAGGATCGCCTGCAACAAGCTGCCTTACAGCGCCGTTGGAATTCTGAACAATTGCCCTGGGGGTTATTCTGAGCGCCGAAGAACCGGTTCCCATTACCATTTCTTCAAAAGCGCTTCTGGTTCCCGAACCTTCTTCCCGCGCTATGATATGTATCCTTGCCTGCCTGCCGCCGAGCTGGCTCCAGTCAGTTATATTTGCCGCATAAATATCACGCACCTGCTCAAGCGTTAAATCGTTTACAGGATTGTTTGGATTAACTATTACTGCAAGACCGTCTTTTGCAATTTCTACAGACCAAAGGTCTTCTTCTGTTCTTTTAAGCCAGCGTGACGACATGCCAATATCTGCGGCGCCCGATTCGGCGGCAGTAATGCCGGCAGAGGAACCGCCGCCCTGAATATCAATACCGCTGCCGGGAAACATCAATTCAAATTCTTCCGCCAGAAGTTCGACATACGGCTGCACAGAAGTGGAACCTGCAACAACAAGATTTGCAGCAGATCTCCCGCCGCAAGAAATAACCGCCAAAGAAATTAACAATAGCAAAAATATTTTTTTCATCCGAACCTGCCGGTTATATAATCTTCTGTACGTTTATCTTTTGGTTTAATAAACATCTCGCGTGTTGGACCGTATTCAACCAGTTTTCCCACTCTGTCATCACCAATCATTAAAAACGCAGACATACCGGAAACACGCATCGCCTGTTCCATGTTATGTGTCACAATAACAATCGTATATTTTTTAACCAAATCCAGCATTAGTTCTTCGATCTTCATTGTAGATTCAGGATCAAGAGCGCTGCATGATTCATCCATTAAAATGACATCCGGCTCTATCGCAATAGCGCGCGCTATACACAATCTTTGCTGTTCACCGGCTGTTAAATCCAGACCAGGTTTTTTTAACTTATCTTTTACATCGTCCCAAAGCGCAACCTGCGACAAACTGCGTTCTACGATATCATTCAATATTTGTGTACGTCTGATTCCATGCTGCCTGGGGCCGATGGCAATATTGTCATAAATACTTTTAGGAAACACATTAGGACGCTGAAAAACCATACCAACTCTTTTCCTGAGCGAAACAACGTCTGTAGCAGCGTCAAAAATGGAAAGATCATCCAGAAAAACACTGCCATCAACCCTGACACTGGGAATTAAATCGTTCATGCGGTTAAAAACACGCAATAAAGTTGATTTTCCGCAGCCGGAAGGACCTATAATTGCGGTTATGGTACGATCGTAGATATCCATCGTTATATCGCCCAGCGCATGAAAAGAGCCGTAATAGAGGTTTAATGCGTCTGTCTTTAGCTTAACGCCTTTTTCCATTGTATTGGTTGTCATTCTGCCAACTCTATGTATATAGTATACTTTTTTTAAGATGGTTTAAAGGGGGATTTAAGGAAATAATAGGAAGAAATAGATGACAAAATCGCGTTAATTTTTTATTGTTAAGGTATGTCAATGCACAAATATGCAAATTGTATAGCGCACAATTCCAGTGAAGGCCAGCTTTTGATTGGGAATGAACAAACAGCTCTCATAGACTGCGGTATGGCTTTTTGCGCAGATAAAACCATAAAGAACATACAAAACGCTTTGGGCGAAAGACCGCTGGATTATATCTTTTTGACACACACCCATTATGATCATATCGGAGCGCTTCCGTTTATCAAAAAAGAATGGCCCTGTGCTCATGTAGTAACATCAGAGGCAGGAGCAGCCGTGCTTTTAAAAGACACACCCCGCAGAGTTATCCGCGAGCTGACGATAAATGCCGCAAGAGTGCATGGAGGCACACAAAATTTTACGTATAGCGACGATGTATTTAAAGCAGATATAATTGTAAAAGATGGAGAAACAATTCCGCTGGGAGAACTTACAGTCGAGATAATGGAAACCCCAGGGCACACACGGGATTCCCTTTGTTTTTTCATACCGGAAATGGAACTGCTTATTCTTAACGAGACACCCGGTGTTTTGATGCCGGACGGTTTTATGTATCCATGCTATCTGACAAGTTTTGATGATACGATGCGCTCCATAGAAAAATGCCGCAGTAAACCCTACAAGCTTTTATCATTACCGCACAGAGGAATTGCAAACCAGGAAGATACAGACGAATACTTTAAAAAGTCATTATCTGTAAATACAGCCTGCAGGGATTTTATTTTTGAAATGAAAGAGAACAATTACAGCGAAGATAAAATGCTCGATCTTTTCTATCAAAAATACGGCAGCGAAACCCTGCTTACATACCAGCCAAAAAAGGCATTTATCGCAAATGCCCGCGCCACCATAACCTGTACTTTGAGAAACTAATCTATTCTGCTCTGCACATTATAATCAGGCAACCTTAAACCGGGAAACTTCCTGAATTAAAACATTAATTCCTTCGCGGTTCTTTATGGTAATTTCATTAACATGATGCACAGCTACGTTAATTTGATCAGCGCCGGATGCCATCTCGTTCATGCCCGAAGTAATCTCCTGAGTTGCTTTTTCCAGGTTAACACTTTCCTGTATTACTTCTTTTGCCCCTTCAAGCATTTCATGAGAACCGCTTCTTACCTGACGGGTTATTTCGTTTACATTGCTGATGCCGTCAAGAACCTGTTTACTTCCCTGCCCCTGTTCTTCCATGGCGCTGCGGATATTTTCTTCCTGTTCCGCCACAGTTCTGACACTTGTGTCGATAGCTTCAAAATTGGCAAGCACATTTTCTGTTGAACGAGTAATTTTATCAATCGATCCTTTTATCTTTTTAAGAACCGCGCTGATTGTTTTTGATTGTTCGCCGGAGCTTTCTGCAAGTTTTCGGATTTCGTCGGCTACAACTGCGAAACCTTTGCCCGCTTCGCCTGCATGAGCTGCTTCGATCGCTGCGTTCATGGAAAGCAAGTTTGTCTGGCTTGCAATATTTTCCATAACCGAGTTAATCTCCATTAACCCCTCAGATTCGCGTGCAATTTCCTGAATATCCGACGCTACTTCCGAAAGACCTGTACGTCCAACATCCGAGGCATCTTTAAGTGTTTTTACATTATCACTGTTCTTGATAAGTGTCTCTGTAACAGATCGGGTATTGGCTACCATTTGCTCAATAGCAGATGAAGCCTGGGAAATATTATCACTCTGGTTTTCTACATGACCGTTAAGCTTATTAATGTTTCCAACAACCTGTTCCATAGTCGCATTGGTTTCGCTGACGCTGGCACTCTGATTTATAACGCGGGTCTTTATACTCTGGACATTGGCAGTAATCTGATTTATTGCAGCAGCAGTCTCGTTCATATTACTGGCAAGATCATTGCCAGTATTGGACAGCTCTGTAGTCTGGCTAATTATCGAATTAATCATTTTATTAAATGATTCCATTGTCTGGTTGTAGGCTTTGGAAGCTTTGGCAATTTCATCTTTGCCGTCATCCGTAAGCTTTATCCTTAAATCTCCGGTTGCAACTGTTTCAAACGCATGAACCAGACGGCCAAGAGGTTTACTTATCATATTGGATATAAACAATGCAAGGAATATCGTAGCGGAAAACGCTATTACAAGCGTTAAAATTATCATAATAAGCAAAGTCTGCGCCAGAGTTGTTGAACTTGCATTAATCGATGAAGCAGTGTTTACCAAATATTCAAAGGATTTATCATAATTGTCCAGAATTATATTACTGTACTCTCTACATTCTTCCAGTCCTTTGGTAATAGCGGGAATATCGGCTGTCTTAGAAGCTGCATATAAACCCAAAACAATAGGTACAAGGTCTCTTTCATACACTATTTTTGCTTCATCAAAGTAACGCGTTGCTCCGCCTTCGCTTACCGAAGACCTGTACGCATTCACATATCCGTCCAGTATCGGTAAATATCTCTCGATACTGCGGAATTCTGATTCAACCTGTGCAAAATCGCCTGTTAAAGACGCTACCACCATATCGCGAACATGGATCCTAACCTTAAGCAGGGTCTGTTCTACAAGTGATAAATGCGGCATCGGTCTGACAATACTGCGATACATGTAAAAACCTGAATCCCTGATTTGCTGCATACCATAAATGCCAACTGCACCAATAGCAAGAGCCAATACGGCAACAATCAAAAAACTTACAATCAGCTTCACTCTTACTTTCATGTTTTTCATCTTAATTACACCCCTTTATCAATAATATAACCTTCTCTTATTCTATATCCTTTATTTTACCACAATTTTAGTAATTTTATCCAGTCTTTTATTTAGATTTGATGCATTATTTTCTTAGCTTAATTTCTCTTTTACTTCCCGCGCCTTTTCGTCTTTACATATCTCGCACCTGAACTGCGGATTTTTATCCTGTTTGCGATCATAACCAAGCCACTCGGCAATACGATAACCCCTGCCCTGCTTGCCGCAAGTTACACATACTACATCATCACGAATTTCCCATAGCGGATTTTTGGAAAGCGAGCGGAAAATAAACCTGTCTACCCAAAAGAAAATTAATCCGCCTATAAGGTTTGCGATAATAGTTGCCACAATAGGGGACATTCCTGCCAGCAGGATTAAAACAACCGCTAAAATCGGCGTACTTAACTGCCACCTCAGAAGATAAAGCAAATATTTTCTGATCAAAACAAACCTCCCAATCATTATAATCCGTAAAATATTGTCAAATATAATTATATCTTGATTTTTCGGTATTTTTCAATGATAATAAATCATATTTATTATTAGGCAGGATATTATGAAACTATTTAACTCTCTTAAATTCAGATTAATCACATTCTTTATTGTATTTGTTATTGCCTTAACTGTAATAATAGTATTCTTGGGAGTGCGCGAGCTGTCCATGACAGTAGTCGATGCTTATGCTGAACAAGGTATCATACTTGTAGAAAGAGCCGCTTCATTAATTGACGGCGATTCCTTTGAAGCATTGACTAAATCGCTTGATGAAGATGATCCATTTTATGAAGAAACAAGATTAATGATGGTACAATTAAAGGAACTTTCCGGCTGCATTTATTTGTATACAATCGCGCCCAAAAGAGGAAATATCTGGCAATACATTGTTGACGGCTCAGCTCCGCCGGATGACGAAGAGCATTTCTCGGCGCTTGGAGATGAAGAAGATGCCAGCGGGCATGATGCAGCATTCAGAAGAGCATGGACTTCCGGACAGACAGAAGTTTCCGGTCTTGTTGATCAGGGGGATTGGGGCTGGTTAATATCAATTTATACTCCCATTATTAATTCGAAGGGAGAGACAGTAGGACTGGTATGCTGTGATTATGACGGCGCAGACCTTCGTCATGCCATAGTAGAAATTGAATTACAGCAGGCTGGCACAGGAATAGTTGCAATAATTATTGGAATTATTATGCTTTTATTTATCATGCGAATGATATTCAAACCGGCAAAAGAAATTAATTTAATCTTAAATGAAATATCTCAGGGAGACGGCGATTTAACAAAACGAATCGATAATATAAAGGATAATGAAATCGGAGAATTGGCAAAATCATTTAACCAAACATTGGATATGATCACCAATATGATAAAAAATATTAAAATGGAAACTGCAGCATTAATTGATACAGGAAATGAACTTTCTACCAGTATGAGCGAAACCGCTTCTGCGGTAAACCAAATTACAGCAAATATTCAAAGTATTCAGACCCGCATTCTTAGCCAGAGCGCCAGTGTCAGCGAAACTCACGCTACCATGGAACAGGTTGTTGTAAATATAAATAAACTAAATAAACATGTAGAAAATCAAAGTATAAATGTTTCTTCGGCTTCATCTGCAATTGAACAGATGGTTGCCAACACAAGTTCAGTTACCGATACGTTAATAAAAAATTCAGTTAACGTAAAAAATCTGGAAGAAGCATCAGATTTGGGACGAACGGGCTTGCAGGAAGTAGAGGCGGATATTAAGGAAATAGCGTATCAGTCAGAAGGCCTTTTTAATATTAATTCGGTAATGGAAAATATCTCCAGTCAAACAAACCTTCTTTCGATGAACGCTGCAATCGAAGCGGCTCATGCAGGAGAATCAGGTAAAGGTTTCGCTGTTGTTGCGGGAGAAATTCGCAAACTAGCAGAGAACTCGGGACAGCAGTCTAAAACAATCAGCGATGTTTTAAAGAAAATGAAAACCGCGATTGATAAAATGACACATTCAACACATAACGTACTGAATAAATTCGAAGCCATCGATTCCAGTGTAACTACTGTATCCGATCAGGAAGAACACATCCGGAACTCAATGGAAGAACAACAGGCAGGCAGCAAACAAGTTCTTGAAGGAATAGGTAACTTAAACGAGATAACCAGGCAGGTAAAAAGCGGGTCTCAGGAAATGCTGGAAGGCGCCGAAGAAGTCATAAGAGAAAGTACCAATCTGGAAAAAGTTACGCAGGAAATAACTTCCGGCATGAGCGAGATGGCAGCCGGTGCAAATCAGATAAATATTGCGGTAAATCAGGTTAACGAAATAAGCGTGAGAAATCGCGATAATATCAGTCTATTGGTAAAAGAAGTTGCCCGGTTTAAGGTTGAATAAAATAATGAGATGAAAACCATGTACATTTAAAATAAATTATATTAATATAAATGTAATTAATATAAAATGAGGCGGAATTATGGAAGCAATAGCTCCGGTACGCCGCAAATTGCATTTATCATTTCACTTTGAACGCCAGCGGCTGAACAACCTGCTTATGCAGGCAATCAAATATCCGCTGGTTCTTATATGCGCAGGGGCAGGTTACGGCAAGACCACCGCTGTTCATGATTTTGTTCATGAATATCAGGCTACTACAGTATGGATTCAACTATCTGAACGTGATAATGTAGGCAGTCGTTTTTGGGAAAATTTTATTCATACCATGACTAAAGCTAAACCTGTATTTGCCAAATTGATTAACAAAATAGGTTTCCCGGACACCGAAGACAAGTTAAACCAATATCACACTATCTTACGCGAAAATGTTACAAGAAAACGGCGAATCATTGTATTTGATGACTGCCACCTTATCGAAAACCCCGCTGTAATCCGTTTTATAGAAAGCGCATTCCATAATATGCCGGTGGAAACATCTTTTTTTATGATTTCCCGTTCAACACCTCGAATTAATTTAGCCAGATTGGTTTCCAAAGGACATATTTTTAATATAAGTGAAGATGAGCTTCGTTTTACCGAAAATGAACTAACACAGTATTTCCGGCAGCTGGAAATATTCACTCAGCCTGGCGATGGATACCCAATGGAAACTGTACGGGAAATTATGCAGGATACGGACGGCTGGGCTTTTGCAATTAATCTTATTGCTCGGTCGTTTCAAAAAGCGCCTGCTTACACCGGCTATCTGCGCACTGCGATGAAGACCAATGTTTTTCGTTTTATGGAAACAGAAATTTGGGATGGAATTTCTGTGCGGCTACAATTATTTTTGATTCAGCTTTCTCTTATTGATCATTTGTCAGTTGATATCATCACACTATTAACCGGCACTGATACAGCTTTGACTGATGAACTTGAGCGGCAAAACGCCTACGTACGCCGTGATAGTTATATCAACGCTTATCTGATTCATCCGCTGTTTCTTGAATTTCTTGCCACAAAACAATCGCTTCTTTCGCAGGAACAAAAACATAAAACGTATTCAATAGCAGCGGATTGGTGTAACAAAAACGGGTTTAAACTTGACGCACTGTCATATTATGAAAAAGTAGGCGATTATGAAGCAATTGTTTCCATTTTCTTTGAACTACCGACACAAATTCCACTTGATATTGCGCGTTATGCGAAAGATATTTTTGACAAAATACCGGAAGAAGCATTTGAACAAATAAATTTTCTTGCTGTAATACATATACGCACTATCATGGGGCTTGGACTTTTGCAGGAAGCATTCAAGCTGGCAGAATCTTATGAAGCAAAAATCCTCAAATTACCTGATGAAAATCCCAATAAAGGTTATACGCTTGGAGGGATTTATTATTA
>Ga0123356_10000783_pt1 | contig 35212 bp, 39 predicted proteins | sample TergutEmb28metaG_2_FD_92546 | JGI IMG/M metagenome (GOLD analysis project Ga0123356, IMG submission 92546) | Embiratermes neotenicus P3 segment gut microbial communities from Petit-Saut dam, French Guiana - Emb289 P3 | ecosystem: Host-associated > Arthropoda: Insects > Digestive system > Gut ...
GAGAAAACAAACTGGCCAAAACAACCACACCACCCCAAAAGAGCAGCGCAGTCGAATCGACACCAAAAACGGCATCGACCATCAATCTCGACACACTGTTGAGTTCTCAAACAACACACGCACACTCGTCACCACCGGTTGACGGCAACTAGAGGGCTTGGGTCCTCACAGGGACTCAACGAAGCGACACGTCGCCCGCTGAACCTTGTTCGGGTTGGTTCCGTCCGATCCGGGACTGGCCACCTTGCGGTGTCCGTTCCTCCCTGCGACGGCTTGGAGTACATTACACGTCGGCTCCTGCGGGCGCAACTCCGCAGGTCAGAGGTCACACGGACGGTCCAGCGTCCACCACGGCGAGGGTCTTCCTCCCTCGACGCAGCACCGTCCACCGCCCTGCCAGCTGGTGCTCATGAGCGAGGGTGGCGTCGGCATCCGCGACCCGTTCGTTGTTCACCGACAGCCCTCCCTCGGCCACCGCCCGGCGAGCAGCGGCCTTGGAGTCCACCACGCCGCTGGCCGCGAACAGGTCGACCAGCCGGTCGCCCACCTGCCCAGGCACCGTCGGGAGCTCCGCGACAGCAGCGCCCAGGGTGGCGGCATCCAGATCGACCAGCGCGCCACGTCCGAACAGCGCCTGGCTCGCGGCGATCACCTGCTCGGTCGCCTCGTCCCCGTGCACCAGACGGGTCACGTCCTCAGCGAGCGCACGTTGCGCCTGGCGTGCCTGTGGTCGTGTCGCCACCGCCTCGGCCAGCTCGTCGATCTGAGCACGGGTGCGGAAGGTGAACACCTTGAGCAGCCCCACCACGTCGGCGTCGTCAGCGTTGAGCCAGAACTGGTAGAAGGCGTACGGAGAGGTCAGCCCCGGGTCCAGCCAGACCGTCCCGGACTCCGTCTTGCCGAACTTGGTCCCGTCCGCCTTCGTGATGAGCGGCGTCGTCAGCGCGTGCGCCGCGACACCCTCGACCTTGCGGATCAGCTCCACCCCCGACAGCAGGTTCCCCCACTGGTCCGACCCGCCGGTCTGCATCCGCACCCCGTGGCGTCGGAACAGCTCCAGGAAGTCCATGCCCTGCAAGATCTGGTAGCTGAACTCGGTGAAACTGATCCCCTGCTCGCTCGCGAGCCTCCGGGCCACCGTGTCCTTGGCGAGCATGGTGCCCAGTCGGTAGTGCTTGCCGACGTCGCGCAAGAACGTGATCGCCGACAGGTCTTGGGTCCAGTCCAGGTTGTTCACCATCGTGGCAGGGGCGGGGCCGTCGAAGCGCAGCAGCGGCGCGATCTGGCGGCGGATGTGCTCCACCCAGCCCGCCACGACCGACGGGTCGTTCAGGGTGCGCTCCCCCGCCATCTTCGGATCACCGATCAGCCCCGTCGCACCTCCGACCAGGGCAAACGGACGGTGCCCGGCGTCTTGCAGACGACGAAGCGTGAGGATCTGCACCAGGTTGCCGATGTGCAGGCTGGGTGCGGTCGGGTCGAACCCGCAGTACACGGTGACGGGCCCGGCTGCGAGCGCGGCCGCCAAGGCGTCACGGTCGGTGCTCTGGGCGATCAGGCCGCGCCAGTCCAGCTCGTCGAGGATCTCGGTCACGTCAGCACTCCTTCACCGGCCCGAGCGGCCGGAACATCAGCAAGAACAAAGTCAACGAAAGCAGGGACCACTCGTGCCGGCGTCGTCGTCCCCCGAGGGGACGCCTGTCGACGCCGGCGAGCGATACGCGTGCCGGTAGGCCGAGACCGTCGGCTCACCAGTCAGCCACAGGCGCCACGGATACCGCGTCGGGTCCGCGCCCGCACCACCGACACCCACCCGAGGCCCGCTCTCTACGGATGCAGAACCAGGGCCAGGGCCGTGCAGGACGACGCGACCTCCGGGCTGGGTGACGTCCACCCCGTCGTCACCCAGGTCGAGCCCGAGGCAGACGGCCAGCCGCGCGGGCCCACGCGCCAGGTCCCGGGCGCTCGTGACCCGGCCTGCCGCCTCACGCCGCGCCCAGGCCAGATCGGCCCCGGACACCACCTCACCGGCCCGCAGCAGCACGGCGGCCGCCTCGCCGGCGGACTGTGCGACGACGTTGAGACAGTGGTGCAGGCCCAGGTGCCGGTACACGTACAACCGGCCCGCCTCGCCGAACATCGTGGCGTTGCGGGCGGTGCGGCCTCGGTAGCCGTGCGAGGCGGGGTCTTCCGTCCCGGCGTACGCCTCGACCTCGGTCAGCCGCACGGTGACCTCGCCCTCGTCCGTCGTCGTGGTCACGACGCGGCCGAGCAGGTCACGGGCCACCTCCAGCACGTCGCGGGAGTACCACGCACGGGCCAGAGCCTGGCCCGCGTCGGAGGTGGTGGTCACGAGGGCATTCTGCCCCATGCGTCCACGCGGACGTCGGCGCGGGCCGCCGTGCCCTCGGCCGCGAAGTGACGCGCCTCGTCGTCCATCCAGGTCAGCCAGTGCTGACGAGCCCGCTCCCCGTCTCGGGCCAGACCTCGACGCAACCGCAGCTCCGCAGAGGCCTCGACCCAGACCAGGGCGGTCGTCAGCCCCGCCCCCGCCCGCCGACCTGAACCGCACCCCTCGATCACCAGGACAGAGGGCACCGGCACGTCGACCCAGCCGTCGAAGCGCTGGCTCTCCCAGTCGTAGCGCTGGTACCGGCCAGGCTCGCCTCGTCGCAACGGTTCGAGCACCTGGGCGGACAGACGAGGCCACAGCGACCCCTCCAACCCCGACCAGCCCTCGTACAGGTCGTCCAGGTGGAGGACGGCCGTCCGGCCGGCCGTGGCCTCGTCGGCGTCCAAGCACGTGGCCAACCGCTGCGCGAACGTCGTCTTGCCCGACCCCGCCGGGCCGTCCACGCAGACCAGACGCACCGACCCGAGGCGCGCGGGACCAGCACGCACCGCGTCAGCGGCCACCGCCACCGGGTCCGGCATGTCAGCCGAGGAGACCACGCAGCTCGGCCGCAGCCGCACGAGCGGCTGCCATCTGCTCGGCGACCCGCACCGGTGCGGTGCCACCGACCGCGTCCCGCGAGGCCAACGAGCCCGCGACGGTCAGCACGTCACGGACCGCAGGGGTCAGGTGCTCGCTGATCCCGGCCAGCTCGTCGTCGCTCAGCTCCCACAGCTCGATCGGGGGGTCGTGCTGCTCACAAGCCCGCACGCACGCACCGGCCACCTCGTGGGCGACCCGGAACGGGACACCTTCGCGCACCAGCCACTCCGCGACGTCGGTCGCCAGAGAGAAACCCTGCGGGGCCAGGGTGGCCATGCGCTCGGTGTCGAAGGTCAGCGTCGCGACCATCCCGGCGAACGCGGGCAGCAAGACGTCGAGCTGGTCGACGGCGTCGAACACCGGCTCCTTGTCCTCTTGCAGGTCGCGGTTGTAGGCCAGCGGCAGACCCTTGAGGGTGGCTAGCAGCCCGGTCAGGTCACCGATCAGACGACCGGCTTTCCCGCGCGCCAGCTCGGCCACGTCGGGGTTCTTCTTCTGGGGCATGATCGACGACCCGGTGGAGAAGGCGTCGTGCAGGCGCACAAAGCCGAATTCCTGGGTGGACCACAGCACGACCTCCTCGGCCAGCCGCGACAGGTCGACGCCGACCATCGCCGCGACGAAGGAGAACTCCGCCACCACGTCACGGCTGGCGGTGCCGTCGATCGAGTTCTCCACCGGGCCGTCAAAACCGAGCTCGGCGGCCACCGCCGCCGGGTCCAGCCCGAGCGACGAGCCGGCCAGCGCCCCCGACCCGTACGGCGACCTGGCCGCGCGCACGTCCCAGTCGCGCCACCTTCGCACGTCGCGCAGCAACGGCCAGACGTGGGCCAGCAGATGGTGAGCCAGCAGCACCGGCTGGGCGTGCTGCAGGTGGGTGCGACCCGGCATCGGCGCGTCACCGGCCTGCTCCACCTGGGTGAGCAAGGCGTCGACCACGTCGAGCACCAGCCCGGACAGCTCGCGGGCCGAGCGGCGCAGGTACATGCGTACCAGCGTCGCGATCTGGTCGTTGCGAGAGCGCCCCGCGCGCAGCTTGCCGCCGAGCTCGGGCCCCGCCCGCTCGATCAGACCGCGCTCCAGGGCGGTGTGCACGTCCTCGTCGTCCGGCGCAGGGCCGAACGCACCCGACGCTACGTCGGCGCGCAGACGCTCCAGGGCGTCGACCATCGCGGAGGTCTCCGCCTGGGTGAGCAGACCCGCACGTGCGAGGACGTGGGCGTGCGCGATCGAGCCGGTGAGGTCGTCGTCGGCAAGCCGCCAGTCGAAGTGCGTCGACCGCGACAGGGCTTCCAGCGCGGCGGCCGGGCCGGCCGCGAACCGGCCGCCCCACAGTGCCGCACTCTGGTCAGACGCCACGCCCTGGTCAGACACCGGCGATCCCGCCCTGGGTGCCCAGGTCTGGGGCGTTGCCGAACTTCTCGTCGCGGGCGGCCGCCAGCTTGGACGAGAGCCCGAAGAGCTCGATGAACCCGCGAGCGGCGGACTGGTCGAACGAGTCACCGGTGTCGTAGGTAGCGAGGTTGAAGTCGTACAGCGCCGACTCCGAGCGTCGACCGTTGACCGTCGCACGCCCACCGTGCAGCTCCAGACGGACCTCACCCGAGACGTACCGCTGGGTGTCCTCGATGAACGCGTCCAGCGAGCCCTTCAGCGGGGAGAACCACTGGCCGTCGTAGACGAGCTCGGACCATCGCACCTCGACGAGCCTCTTGTACCGCGCCTGCTCGCGCTCGACGGTGACGTTCTCGAGCTCTTGGTGCGCGGCGATCAGCGCCATCGCGCCCGGCGCCTCGTACACCTCGCGGGACTTGATGCCGACCAGACGGTCCTCGACCATGTCGATACGCCCGACGCCCTGGGCGCCAGCCCGGCGGTTCATCTCCTGGATCGCCTGCAACGGGGTGACAGCGACGCCGTCGATGGCCACCGGGACGCCCCGCTCGAACCTGAGCACCAGCTCGTCGGCGACCGGGGGGAACTCCGGGGAGTCGGTGTAGGTGTAGACGTCCTTGGTCGGGCCGTTCCAGATGTCCTCGAGGAAACCGGTCTCGATCGCCCGGCCCCACACGTTCTGGTCGATCGAGAACGGGTTGGCCTTCGTCGTCGAGATAGGCAGGTCGTGGGTGGTCGCGTAGTCGATGGCCTTGTCCCGGGTCAGAGCCAGGTCGCGGATCGGGGCCAGGCACTTCAGGTCCGGGCCGAGGGAGGTGATGCCGACCTCGAAACGCACCTGGTCGTTGCCCTTGCCGGTGCAGCCGTGCGCGACGGTGGTCGCGCCGAACTGCCGGGCGGCCCGCACCAGGTGCTTGACGATCACCGGGCGCGACAGGGCCGAGACCAGCGGGTAGCGGCCCATGTACATCCCGTTGGCCTTCAGGGCGGGCATGCAGTACTCGTCCGCGAACTCGTCTCTGGCGTCGGCCACGTAGGCCTCGACCGCACCGCAGTCCAGCGCCCGGCGACGGATCGCCTCGAGGTCTTCCCCACCCTGGCCGACGTCCACGGCCACGGCGATGACCTCGGCCCCGGTGGCCTCGGCGATCCAGCCGATCCCCACAGAGGTGTCCAGACCCCCGGAGTAGGCGAGGACGACACGTTCGGTCATGGCGATGCTTCCTTCTTCTCGTGCTGGTGGTAGCGGTCAGGTCTGGTCGATGGTCAGGTCTCGGGCCGGGCGTCGCCAGCCAGGGCCACGAAGTGCGCGGCGAGGTCGGCACCAGCACCCGAGGGCATGGTCTCGGGCTCGCGGGCGACGACGAGCACCGTATCGTCTCCGGCGACCGTGCCGAGCACGCCAGGGACGACGGAACGGTCGATCGCTGAGGCCAGGAACTGCGCGGCGCCGGGCGGGGTCCGCAGCACGACCAGCGGGCCGGACGCCTCGGCGGTGATCAGCAGCTCGTTGCACAACCGGGCCAGCTTGGCTGCCGCGAGCCCTGGGTCCCCTGCCTGCGGGTCGGGCCGTTCGCCTTCGTCAGGCACCGTGTAGGCCATGGTGCCGTCGGCGGTGCGCACCTTGCGCGCACGCAGCTCGACCAGGTCTCGCGACAAGGTGGCCTGAGTGACCTGGATGCCGTCGGCGGCCAGCAGGTCCGCGAGCTCGGTCTGCGAGCGCACCGGGGTGCTGGACACCAGCACCGAGATCCGTGCCTGGCGCGCCGCTTTGGTGACGGGCGCAGCAGGAACACTCACGCGCATGAACATACACCATGATGCAAGTCGATACGTTGACCCAGAGGGTGACCTCGAGCGGAGAGCGAGACATGTCGCCACGCGGGGGCGGTAACGTGGCGATCATGCGGCTCGGCGTGCTCGACATCGGTTCCAACACCGGGCATCTCCTCGTGGTCGATGCTCATGGCGGGGCGGCGCCGTTGCCGGCGTACTCGTTCAAGCAGCCCCTGCGGCTCGCCGAGCACCTCGACGAGACCGGGGCGGTCAGCCAGCACGGGATCGAGGCGCTGACCGGCTTCGTGCGCGAGGCGCTGCACGTCGCCGAGGAGAAGGGCTGCTCGGAGATCCTCGGCTTCGCCACCTCGGCGGTGCGCGACGCCAACAACACCGACGACGTGCTCGCGTCGGTCGCAGACCGCACCGGGGTGAGCATCGACGTCCTGAGCGGCGAGGACGAGGCGCGCCTGACCTTCCTGGCCGTGCGCCGCTGGTTCGGATGGTCCGCCGGACGTCTGGCGGTGTTCGACATCGGCGGCGGCTCGCTGGAGATCGCCAGCGGGCGCGACGAGGCGCCGGACGTGGCGCAGTCGTTGCCGCTGGGTGCCGCCCGGCTCGCCAAGGTCTTCATCGGCGGGGCTCCCGACGAGGAGACGCTGCGCCGGCTGCGCAGGCAGATCCGCGCCGACATCGCCCGCGACGCAGGGCACCTGATCCGGGCAGGCGCCCCCGACAAGGCGGTCGCCACCAGCAAGACCTTCCGCAGCCTCGCACGGATCTGCGGTGCGGCGCCCTCGGCGGAGGGCCCGCTGCGCCACCGCGTCCTGGCCCTGGACGTGCTGCGCGAACGGTTTCCGCAGATGGTCACGATGTCGCACGACCAGCTGCGCGCGCTCCCAGGAGTCAGCGCCAGTCGCGTCCACCAGATCGTTCCTGGCGCGCTCGTCGCCGAGGCCTGCATGGACATCTTCGACCTGCCGGCGCTCGAGATCTGCCCGTGGGCGCTGCGCGAGGGGGTCATCCTCGACCGGCTCGACCGCCTCAGCGTCCTGCAGACGGCCGAATGAGCTAGCACCGAGCCAGCAGCACGAACCGGCGAGACGGTTCTGGTGCCAGCGAGGCGGACGCCACCGTCTCGCCGGCGTCGAGCCGTCTCGGTGGTGGTCGAGACCGGGGTCTCAGGCGCCTTCGAGGAGGAAGGTGATGACGGCCTTCTGGGCGTGGAGGCGGTTCTCGGCCTCGTCCCAGATGACCGACTGCGGGCCGTCGAGCACCTCGGCGGTGATCTCCTTGCCGCGATACGCCGGCAGACAGTGCAGGACGATCGCGTCCGGGGCCGCCAGGGCCATGCCGTCGGCGTCCAGGCGGAAGGGGACGAAGGGAGCCTCGCGCTGGGCCGCCTCGTCCTCCTTGCCCATCGACACCCAGGTGTCGGTCGCCACGACGTCAGCCCCGGACAGGGCCTCGTCACGGTCGGTGAGCACCGTGACCGAGCCGCCGGTCTGGGCGGCGCGAGCCGTCGCGTCAGCGAGGATCCGCGGGTCAGGGGCGAACTCGGGCGGACAGCCGATGCGCACGTGCAGACCGGCGGTCGCCCCACCGAGCAGGTAGGAGTGGGCCATGTTGCTCGACCCGTCCCCGACGTGGGCGAGCGTCTGGCCGGACAAGGCTTCGACCCCGCCACGATGCTGGGCGATCGTCGCGAGATCGGCCAGCACCTGGCACGGGTGGAAGGAGTCGGTCAGCGCGTTGATGACGGGGACCCCGGCGACCTCGGCCATCTCCTCGAGCCGGGTCTGCGCGTGGGTGCGCCACACGATCGCTGAGACCTGCCGGCCCAGCACGTGCGCGGAGTCGGAGATCGACTCGCGCACACCGATCTGAGCGAGGTTCCCGTCCACGACCATGGGGTAGCCGCCGAGCTCGACGACGCCGGTGACGAACGAGACCTGGGTGCGCAGCGTCGGCTTGTCGAAGATCACCGCGACCGACTGCGGGCCGGCCAGCGGGCGCCGGGAGAACCGGTCGGCGCGCAGCGTGGCGGTCAGCTCGAGGACCGTCCGCAGCTCGGCCGGGGTCAGGTCGTCGTCACGCAGGAAGTGCCGGAGAGCGGTGGTGCGCGTCGTCCCGGTGGTCGTCATCGCAGCTCCTCAGGGTCGGCGGGGAGGTTGCCCAGGAAGCGAGTGAACAGCTCGGTCTCGTCGCTGGTCAAGACATACGGCGGGGCGAGGCGCAGGGTCGTCGGGGTCGCGGCGTTGACGATGATGCCGGCGTCCAGCGCCCGGGTCGCCACGGCGGCGGCGACCGGTGCGGCCAGCTCGACACCGATGAGCAGCCCGAGCCCGCGCACCTCGCTCACCAGAGGGTGGCGGAGGTCGCGCAGCGCCGTCCGCCACGCCTCGCCCAGCTCGGTGACGTGAGCCAGGAGCCCGTCGCGCTCGATGACGCCGACCGTCGCCAGCCCCGCCGCTGCCGCGACCGGGTTGCCGCCGAACGTCGTGCCGTGCTGACCTCGCCCCAGCAGGCCGGCGACGCTCGGGCCATAGGCGATGAGCGCGCCCACCGGGAACCCCGCACCCAGAGCCTTGGCGACGGTCACCACGTCGGGCACGACACCGCCCCCGAGCCCAGACTGCTGGTGGGCGAACCACCGTCCGGTGCGCCCGATGCCGGACTGCACCTCGTCGAGCACCAGCAGAGCGCCGTGCTCGCTGGTCAGGCGCCGGGCCTCCGCGAGGTACCCGTCGGGCAGCGGACGCACCCCTGCCTCGCCCTGCACCGGCTCGGCGACCAGGGCGGCCACCTGGTCGCCGTCGGTCGCGAACGCGGCGCGCAGGGCCTCGAGGTCACCGAACGGCAGGAACTCCACCTGCGAGCCGAGCGGCTCGAACGGCTCCCGGTAGGCGGCCTTGTGGGTCAGCGCGAGCGCCCCGAGGGTGCGTCCGTGGAACGCTCCCTCCAGGGCCAGCAGGCGCGGGCGGGAGGCAGCGGAGTGCCGCCGGGTGAGCTTGACCGCGGCCTCCAGCGCCTCAGCACCGGAGTTCGTGAAGAACACCCGCGAGCCTTCCGGTGCGGCGGCGATGTCGAGCAGGGTCTCGGCCAGTGCGATCTGGGTGGGGCTGGCGAAGAAGTTGGAGATGTGACCGAGCGTGCCGAGCTGGGCGCTGACGGCGGCGGTGAGCGTCGGGTGGGCGTGCCCCAGCACGTTGACCGCGATCCCGCCGAGCAGGTCCAGGTAGCGCTTCCCGTCGGCGTCCCACACCCACACCCCGTCACCGCGCACCAGGACGCGCTGCGGCGGGCCGAAGGTGTCCATCACCGCGTGGGTGTAGCGCCGCGTCCACTGCTCGCCGGAACCAGCCAGGGCGCCGGTCTGGTCGGGCTCGCCGACGATCAGGCCGGTCACGGGCGGGTCTCCCGTCTCGAAGCGTGGCGTCCTGGGATCGGCTCGTGCTCGCTGCGCTGCTGGGCGAAGACCTGGTCGGCCAGGTACTGCCCGGCGACGACCGGCACCGCGGCACTCACCGAGCGCGTCGGCTGCTCGACGTCGGGGAACACCATGGTCCCGACGCCCTCGTCGGTGAACACCTCGACCAGGATCGAGTGCGGCGCCCGGCCGTCGATGACGTGAGCCCCAGGCACCCCGCCACGCACCGCGCGCAGGCACGCCTCCATCTTGGGTCGCATCCCAGAGTCCAGGCTGGGCAGCAGCTCGGCCAGCTCGGAGGCCCGGATCTGACGGACCAGCGACGAGCGGTCCGGCCATCGCTCGTACAGGCCCTCCACGTCGGTGAGCACCACCAGCTTGCGCGCACCGAGCGCGACAGCCAGCGCGGCGGCAGCGGAGTCGGCGTTGACGTTGAGCACCTGGGTGGGGTCGTCGAGGTCTGGCGCCACGGTGGACACCACGGGGATGCGGCCCGCGTCGAGCAGGTCGAGCACCGCACCGGGGTTGACCTGCACCACGTCGCCGACGAGCCCGACGTCCACCGGCTCGCCGTCCACCACGACCTCGCGGCGGCGCGCACCGAAGAGCCCGGCGTCCTCGCCCGAGAGGCCCACCGCGTGCGGGCCGTGAGCGTTGAGCAGGCCGACCAGATCACGGGAGACCTGTCCGGTGAGCACCATCCGGACCACGTCCATCGCCTCGGGCGTGGTCACCCGGAACCCGCCGCGGAACTCGCTGGGGATCTCCAGCCGGTCGAGCATCGCGCCGATCTGCGGGCCGCCGCCGTGCACGACGACCGGCCGCATGCCGACCTGGTGCAAGAACACCATGTCCTCGGCGAAGGCCCTCTTGAGGTCCTCGTCGATCATCGCGTTGCCGCCGTACTTGACGACGACCAGGGAGCCCTTGAGCTGCTGGAGCCAGGGCAGCGCCTGGATCAGCACCTCGGCCTTCTGGTCGGGGCGCAGGTCCGTGCGCGTGTCGATGGAGCGGGTGTCGAGGTCGTCAGTACCGGTCATGTGGAGTACGCGCTGTTCTCGTGGACGTAGTCGTGGGTGAGGTCGTTGGTCCACACGGTGGCGGACGCGGACCCGGCGTGCAGGTCGATCTCTACCGCGACCTCACGGGAGGCGGCCAGGTCGACCAGGTCGCGCGGCTCACCGACGCCTCCGGCCCGGCACACCCGCACACCGTTGATGGAGACGTCCAGGGCGTCGGCGTCGAAGGGCGCGACGGCGACGGGGACCGTGCCGGCGGCGGCGAGCACCCGACCCCAGTTCGGGTCGTTGCCGAACACCGCGGCCTTGAACAGGTTGGAGCGGGTCACCGCGCGAGCCACCTCGACAGCAGCCTCCTCGTCGGAGGCGTTGACGACGGTGACGGCGATGTCGTGGCTGGCGCCCTCCGCATCAGCGACCAGCGCCCGGGCGAGCGCGGCGCACGCCTCGTGCACCGCGGCGTCGAACGCGCCCGGCTCTGGGACGACCCCGGAGGCACCGGAGGCGAGCAGCAGCACCGTGTCGTTGGTGGACATGCAGCCGTCGGAGTCCACCCGGTCGAACGTCGCGCGGGTCGCCCGGCGCAACGCCGCGTCCGCGGTGTCCTGGTCGACGTCGGCGTCGGTGGTGAGCACGACGAGCATGGTGGCCAGGCCTGGGGCGAGCATGCCCGCACCCTTGGCCATCCCGCCGACGCACCAGCCGTCGCGGTCCACGATGACCTGCTTGGTCACGGTGTCGGTGGTCATGATCGCTGTCGCGGCGGCCTCGCCGTCGCCGTCGAGCACCGTCACGGCCAGGTCGACCCCAGCGAGCAGGCGGTCCATCACGAGCCTCTCACCGATCAGGCCGGTCGAGCAGACCAGCACGTCAGCGGGTGCGGCATCCAACGCGACGGCGACATGCTCGGCGGTGCGGCGCGTGTCGGCAAGACCCTCGGGGCCGGTGCAGGCGTTGGCGCCACCGGAGTTGAGCACGACGGCGCGGGCGGTCCCGTCCGCCACAGCCTGGCGCGACCACACCACCGGTGCGGCGACCACCCGGTTGGTGGTGAACACGCCGGCCGCCACCTGCCGGGGGCCGTCGTTGACGACCAGGGCCAGGTCAGGCAGGCCAGAGGCCTTGAGCCCTGCGGCGACCCCTGCGGCACGGAAGCCGGCGGGTGTCGTGACGCTCATGGAGCGACTCCTTCGCTGAGGAGACCGATGGTCTCGGGGATGCCGAGGGCGAGGTTCATCGACTGCAGCGCTGCCCCGGCGGTGCCCTTGACCAGGTTGTCGATCGCGGTGACGGTGACCAGGCGGCCGGCCTTGGCGTCGACGGCCACCTGGATCAGCGTCGTGTTCGCGCCGGTCACCATGGCCGTGGTCGGCCACTGGTCGTCGGGCAGCACCTCGATGAAAGGCTCGTCGGCGTAGGCGGCCCGGAACACCTCTCGGGCCTGGGCGGTGCTCACCCCCGGGGCGACGGGGGCGGTCACGGTGGCGAGGATGCCCCGCGACATGGGCACCAGCACAGGGGTGAAGGAGAGGCGTACCTGCCCGGCGCCGGCGGTGCGCAGGTTCTGCGCGATCTCGGGGACGTGCCGGTGGGTGCCTCCGACCGCGTAGGGGGCTGCCGACCCCAAGGCCTCGGCGGCCTGGAGGTGCGGCATGGGCGCCTTGCCCGCGCCGGAGTAGCCCACGGCGAGCACCGCGACCAGGTCGCCGGTGTCGACGATCCCCGCCGTGACGCCAGGCTGCAGGCCGAGCGTCACCGCTGTGGCGTTGCACCCTGGGACGGCGATCCGGTCGGCGGCGGCCAGCAGCTCCCGCTGGGTGGCGGGGGCTCTGTCGCTCGGCTCGGAGCCGTCGCCAGGCTCGGCGGCACGGACCAGCTCAGGCATCCCGTAGGTCCACGTGCCGGCGTGCTCGGTGCCGTAGTAGGCACACCAGTCGTCAGGGTCGACCAACCGGTGGTCGGCACCCAGGTCGATCACGAGGGCCCCAGCCCCGGACTGCTCCAGCTGAGCCGCGACCGCTCCGCTGGCTCCGTGCGGCAGGGCGAGCACGACGACGTCGTGACCGCTCAGGGCGTCGACGTCGGTGGCCACCAGCTCGCGGTCGGCGAGGCCGCGCAGGTGAGGGTGGTGCTGGCCCAGTCGTGTGCCGGCGCTCGCGTTGGCCGTCAACGCCCCCACGCTGACCTGCGGGTGGGCAGCCAGGAGGCGCAGCATCTCTCCCCCGGCGTATCCCGAGGCCCCTGCCACCGCCACCGTGACCGTCATGCGCATGAACATACACGATGATGCAAGTCAATACGTGTTCGCCGTGCCGCCACACCTCCCAGACAGCCGACCGGCACCGTCCGTCGCATGCCGCCTCGCCGCCCGCACCTGACGCATCGTGCGGTCAGCCTGAGGCCGCCCAGCAGGCGGGCGAGACGTGCTCGTGCGCCTCGAGGCGTCTCACGGACTGGTCACGACGGCTCCGTCGCGGAGCACCGAGCCGCGCTCGACGTACGGTTCCGGTATGGACGACACCAGACCACCGTTCGACCTCCACGTGGATGTCGTCGGGCTCGGTACCGACGCCGTCGACTACCAGCAAGCCTGGGACCTGCAACGGCGTGTCCACGCGGAGGTCCGTGACGGGCACCGACCCGCCACGTTGCTGCTGCTGGAGCACCCCGCGGTCTACACCGCCGGGCGCTCCACCCTGCCGGCAGAGCGCCCCACCGACGGCTCGCCGGTGGTCGACGTCGACCGGGGCGGGAAGATCACCTGGCACGGACCGGGCCAGCTGGTCGGGTACCCGATCGTTCGCCTGCCCGACCCTCGGCGCACCGTGGGGCACGTGCGCGACCTGGAACGCGGGATCATCGCCGCGTGCGCCTCCCTCGGTGTGACGGCGACCACCGTGGACGGTCGCACCGGGGTGTGGGTGCCCGCCGCTCGGCCCGGGGTGCCCGACCGGAAGATCGCAGCGATCGGGGTACGTGTGAGCCGAGGTGTGACGATGCACGGCTTCGCCCTGAACTGCGACGCCGACCTGAGCGCGTTCGACCGGATCGTGCCGTGCGGGCTCACCGACGCCGAGGTCACGTCGCTGACCGCCGAGCTCGACCGCCCGGTGACGACCACCGACGCGCTGCCGCTGGTCGTCGAGCACCTCGCCGCGGCGATGGGCGCCCGGCCGGTCGTCGCGGCCAGATCGACGAAGGCGGTCGGGTCGACGGCGGGGCCTGAGGTGACGGCGCTGGTCGGGTCGGCGGCCGGGGGCACGGCGTGATCGCCCCCGGCGGCAGGCGCCTGCTGCGCGTGGAGCAGCGCAACGCGCAGACCCCGATCGAGCGCAAGCCGGAGTGGATCCGGGTCACCGCCCGCACCGGGCCGCAGTACCGAGACCTCGACCGGCTGGTGCGCGACGAGGGTCTGCACACGGTGTGCCGAGAGGCTGGGTGCCCGAACGTCTACGAGTGCTGGGAAGACCGTGAGGCGACCTTCCTCATCGGCGGGTCGGTCTGCACCCGGCGGTGCGACTTCTGCCAGATCGGCTCGGGCCGTCCCGACCCGCTCGACCTGGACGAGCCACGCCGGGTGGCCGCCTCCGTCGCACGGCTGGGCCTGCGCTACGCGACGATCACCGGCGTCACCCGCGACGACCTGCCCGACGAGGGTGCCGCCCTGTGGGCGAGCACGGTACGGGCCATCCATGACACGGTGCCCGGCACAGGGGTGGAGCTGCTCGTCCCTGACTTCTCCGGCCGCCCCGAGCTGCTCCGGCAGGTCTTCGACGCCGCCCCGGAGGTCTTGGCTCACAACGTGGAGACCGTGCCGCGCGTGTTCCGCCGGGTCCGGCCGGCGTTCAGCTATGAACGGTCGCTGGGCGTGCTCACCGCCGCGCGCGACGCTGGGCTGATCACCAAGTCGAACCTGATCCTCGGCCTGGGCGAGACCCGCGACGAGGTCTCCCAGACGCTGCACGACCTGCACGACGCCGGTTGCGACCTGGTCACCATCACCCAGTACCTGCGCCCGTCGGCCCGTCACCACCCGGTCGAGCGCTGGGTGCGCCCGGAAGAGTTCGTCGAGCTGCGGCAGGAGGCCGAGCAGATCGGCTTCGCCGGGGTGCTGTCCGGCCCGCTGGTCCGCTCGTCATACCGGGCCGGACGCCTGTGGGCCCAGGCGGTCGAGAGCACCCCGTCGCGGCGTGCGGCAGACGGCCTCGCTCGACCGGCAGGGCCGAGCGAGGCCGGCGCTGCCGGTCACGAGGAGCGCCACGCGACAGCGCGCTGAGACAGTGCGCTGAGACATCGCACAGATAGCGCACCGAGGCGTCGCGCAGGTCAGGGCCTCCCGTGGCATGGTGGGTCCGTGCGCGCCATGGTCGCGACCGCTGCGGGCGGTCCTGAGGTCCTCGAGCTCCAGACCCTGCCCGACCCGGAGCCGGGGCCTGGTGAGGTGCTGGTCCGCGTCGCCGCGGCAGGGGTCAACTTCATCGACACCTACCGACGCTCTGGCCTGTACCCGATGCCCTTCCCGCACGTGGTGGGCACCGAAGGCGCCGGAGAGGTCGTCGCTGTCGGCGAGGACGTGACCTCGCTGGCCGTCGGGGACCGTGTGGCGTGGGCGGAGTCGGCGGGCTCCTACGCCGAGCTGCAGCTGGTCTCGGAGCGCCACGCGGTGCCGGTGCCGGGCACCGTCGACGACCGCACCGCCGCCGCGATGATGCTCCAGGGCCTCACCGCGCACTACCTGGCGACCTCGACCGTGCCTCTGGGGCCTGGCGACGACGTCCTGGTGCACGCGGCCGCCGGCGGCGTGGGGTTGCTGCTCACCCAGCTGGCGACGATCCGCGGGGCCCGGGTGATCGCGACGGTCGGCACCAAGACCAAGGAAGCCCTGGCCCGTGAGGCCGGTGCGGCCGAGGTGATCCGCTACACCGAGCTGGACGACCTGACCGCCGAGCTGCCAAGACTCGTCTCCACGCTGACCGGCGGGCGCGGCGTGCGCGCGGTCTACGACGGCGTCGGCAAAGACACCTTCGACGCCTCCCTGGCGAGCCTGCGCCCACGCGGCACCCTGGTGCTGTTCGGAGGTGCTTCCGGCCCGGTGCCCCCGGTCGACCCGCAACGGCTCAACGCGGCCGGGTCGGTCTACCTCACCCGCCCGTCGCTGGGCGCCTACGTCGCCACCCGCGAAGAGCTCACCTCCCGCACCGACGCCCTGTTCGGCCTGGTCGCCGGCGGACCGCTCCACATCCGCGTCGGCGCCACCTTCCCTCTCTCCGAGGCCGCCGACGCCCACCGCGCCCTCGAGTCCCGCAAGACCACCGGCAAGGTCCTGATCCTCCCCTGAGCGACGAGCCCAGGGTGTAGCCTCAGAAGATGTTGGGGTGCCCGCTGCGGCCGCTGGACCGCGATGCTAGATAAAGCCATACGGATCGCCAAATACATCCTGTACATCATCCTCACAAATATTACATTCGTGCTCCTGTTGTATTATGTGTTCTCATGGCTCGTCGGGCACTCTCTCCTGTACGCCTACCTCGGGAACCTCACGCTGATCGCCCTGGGTCTGTGGGCCGACACGTTCGCGCTGAGACAGATGCAGTCAGAGGCGTTCGTCGCGGAGGCCAGAAAGTCTCGGCTGTCTCGGGCGATAGTGGAGAACTTCGTCTCCTTCAAGGCGATCTTGTACCTGTCTTATACCTTCATCTTGGTCATCGCGCAGATGATCAACCTCGACTCGACGTCCCTCGGGGACGACGTGGAGCACTTCATCCTCGCGAACGAGTACAGCATCCTGGTCTTGATCGCGCTCGACGGAGCCTACGGACAGTTCCGCAGAGACAGAGACAAGGCGGGAAAGATATCAGCAAAGATTCGTCGCCAAGAATAGCGGACCTGATATTTTGGCTGAGATGATGGCGAAGATGCCTGAGACGACGGGGCGTGCTCGAAGGCCGACCGACGTCAGGTGGCCAGGACGGCGGCGGCCGCGGCGTCGTAGTCGGGCTCCTGGCCGAGGGACGGCACCAGCTGGACGTGACGCACCGTGCCGTGGGCGTCGGCGACGACCACGGCACGGGCTAGCAGGCCCCGCAGCGGGCCGTCGACCATGGTGACGCCGTAGTCCTCACCGAAGGAAGAGCGGAAGGCCGACCTCGTCACGACGTTCTCGATGCCCTCGGCGGCGCAGAAGCGACCCAGCGCGAACGGCAGGTCTTTCGACACCCCCACCACCGTGGTGCTCGGCAGCGAGGCCGCGAGCTGGTTGAACCGGCGGACGCTGGTGGCGCACACGCTCGTGTCGATGCTCGGGAAGATGTTGAGCACCAACCGCCGGCCCTCGAGGTCGGCGGAGGTGACATCGCTCAGGTCCGCGTCAGCCAGCGTGAACGTCGGCAGCGTCGCCCCGACAGCGGGCAGGTCGCCGACAGTGTGGACAGGGGTGCCGTCGAAGTCGATGGTCGCCATACCACCATGACAACCCCGTACCCGTCTGGTGGCAAGGCGAGCGAACCCGCACCGGGGACGACGCCCCGAAAGGCGCACGCCGAACGCTGAGGTCTTCTGCCCGCGAGGCAGCACGACCTCCGCTCCGTCACGCTCGCAGCCGGGCTCCGAAGCGCTCGGCCATGGCAGCGACCACCTGCGTGCGCACCGCCGTGGTGTCGTCGGCGGTCAGGGTGCGGTCAGCCGCCCGCAGACGCACCGCGAACGCCAAGGACCGGGTGCCCTCGGGCACCTGGGCACCGACGTACACGTCGAACAGCCGCACGTCTTCGGCCAGCTCTCCCGCGGCCTCGCGGATCACCTCCTCGACCCGCGACGCGGGCACGGAGGCGTCCACGACGAAAGCGAGGTCTTCCTTCGCGACCGGGAACGACGACACCGGACGAGCCTGGACCGGTTCGGTCCCGGCCGCCGCGGTCAGCGCGTCCAGGTCGAGCTCGAACGCGGCAGCCCTGGCTGGCAGGTCGAACGCGGCCACCACCTGGGGGTGCAGCTCTCCGGCGTGGCCGACCACCCGACCGTCACGGGTGCGCAGCGCGGCACACCGGCCCGGGTGCCACGGGGCGACGGCATCGGCCACCGGCTCCAGCGACGCCCCGACCACCGCCGCCACACGCAGCGCGACCTCGATCGCGTCGGTGGCCTCTGTCGCACGGCCCGCACCCCACCACCCGGACAGCTCACGCAGACCGGTGAGCACGGCTGCCACGTGACGCGGCTGGTCGGGCACCGCGTCGCGCACCGTGGCCAACGTGGCGGCGTCGGGGCGCCGACCGCCGACCAGCACGGGTGCGCTGGGCGCGCCCGCACGAGGCCGGGAGATCAGGCCGAGCTCGAACACCGCCACGTCCGCGTTGCCGCGAGCCACGTTGCGGCGAACCGTGTCGAGCAGCGTGGCCAGCAAGTTCGTGCGCATCAACGGTTGGGTGTCGCTCAACGGGTTGGCCAGGCGGACCGCGTGCCGGCGCGGGTCGTCGCCAGCCAATCCCATCGCGTCGAGAGCCTCGGCCCCGACGAACGGATAGCTGAGCACCTCCACCAGCCCGTCCGCGGCCAACGTGCCGGCGACCGCCCTGCGCACCCGCTGGGAACGGGTCAGGCCGGAACCAGGGACGGCCGAGGGCACCACGGACGGGATCTGATCGTACCCACGTATCCGCGCGACCTCCTCGACCAGGTCTTCTGGCTGGGTCAGGTCGGGGCGCCACGTCGGGACAGTGACCGAGACATGCTCGTCGCCGGGGCCGACCTGACAGCCGATGGCCGTCAGCGTCTCGCGCACCTGGTCAGCGGTGTAGGGCACGCCCACCAGACGCGCCGGGAAGCTCAGGTCCAGCGCGACAGGTTCCGGGACCGCCGGGCGGCAGACGTCGGTCGCGGCCTGGTCTGCGACTCCCCCGCCATACGTGGTCAGCAGGTCGACCACCATGGCGACGGCCACCCGTTGCAGGTCGGTGTCGACCCCGCGCTCGAAGCGCTTGGCCGCCTCGGACGAGAGCCGGTGCCGCCGGGCGGTGCGGGCGATGCTCACCGGGTCGAAGTGCGCGGCCTCCACGAGCAGATCGACGGTGGCGTCGGCGGTCCCCGACTCCTTGCCGCCCATGACCCCGGCCAGGCCGATGGCACGCGCCCCACGGCGCCCCACGGGCGAGTCGCAGATCAGGAGGTCCTCAGGATCGAGCGCCCGGTCTTGGCCGTCGAGGGTGACCAGGCGCTCCCCCGGCGCGGCACGGCGCACCACGATGGGCTCCGCGACCGAGGCCAGGTCGTAGGCGTGCAACGGCTGGCCCAGGTCGAGCATGACGTAGTTGGTGACGTCGACCGCCAGGCCTAGCGGGCGCATCCCGGCCTGGACGAGGCGGCGCCGCATCCACGCGGGCGACACCGCGTCGGCCGCGACACCACGGACGACCTGCGCGACGAACCGGTCGCAGCCTGGCACCCCGTCGATGGGCGCCTCGTCGGCCAGGTCGACACCGAAGCCACCAGAGACCGGCTCACGTTGAGCGGGTGTCGGCAGGCCACGGTCGGTGAACGGCGCTCCGGTCGACAGCGCGTACTCCCGCGCAACCCCGCGCATCGAGAAGCAGTAGCCCCGGTCAGGGGTGACGTTGATCTCGAGCACCTGCTCGTCCAGGCCGAGCAGCGCCAGCGCGTCCGCCCCCAGCGTCAGGTCGGCGGCGTCGAACCCCGCACGGGTGAGCACGAGGATCCCGGTGTGGTCGTCCCCGATGCCGAGCTCACGCACCGAGCAGATCATCCCGTCCGAGACATGCCCGTACGTCTTGCGTGCGGCGATCTCGAACCCGCCGGGCAGCACCGCACCGGGCAGGGCGACGACCACCCAGTCACCGGCGTCGAAGTTGTGCGCACCGCACACGACGCCTCGCGGAGCGTCCTCGCCGACGTCGACGTGGCACCAGTTGATCGTCTTGCCGTTCTTCTGCGGCTCGGGCGTGACGTCGAGCACCCGCCCGACGACGACAGGCCCGGTGACCTCGCCGGTGTGGACGGCCTCTTCCTCCAGGCCGACGCGCACCAGGTCCGCCGCGAGCTGTTCGGCGGTCAGGCCATCCGGCAGCGTGACGTGGTCGCCCAACCAGGCAACAGGAACGAGTGGCATGTCAGCTCACCGCCTGGAACTGGGTGGAGAAGCGGACGTCACCCTCGACCATGTCGCGCATGTCCGCGATGGCGTTGCGCAGCATCAGCGTACGTTCGATGCCCATGCCGAAGGCGAAGCCGGAGTACACGCTCGGATCGACACCGGCCGAGCGGAGCACGTTCGGGTTGACCATCCCGCAGCCGCCCCACTCGATCCAGCCAGGCCCACCCTTCTTCTGCGGGAACCACAGGTCCATCTCGGCGCTGGGCTCGGTGAACGGGAAGAACGACGGGCGCAGCCGGGTGCGGGCCTCGGACCCGAACATGGCCTTGGCGAAGTGGTCGAGAGTCCCGCGCAGGTGGGCCATGGTCAGGCCCTTGTCGACAGCCAGACCCTCGACCTGGTGGAACACCGGGGTGTGCGTCGCGTCGAGGGCGTCGGTACGGAACACCTTGCCCGGGCAGGCGAGGTAGAACGGCAGGTCGCGGTCCAGGAGCGAGCGAGCCTGCACCGGGGAGGTGTGCGTGCGCAGCACCAGACCAGAGCGTTCGTCACGCTCGCCCGCCACGAAGAACGTGTCCTGCATGCCACGGGCCGGGTGGTCCTGACCGAAGTTCAGCGCGTCGAAGTTGAACCACTCGGCCTCGATCTCGGGGCCCTCGGCGATCTCCCACCCCATCGCGACGAACACGTCCGCAATCCGCTCAGAGAGCGTCTCCAGCGGGTGCCGGGCGCCGAGGGCATGGCGCTGAGCGGGCAGGGTGACGTCGATGGCCTCGTCGACCAGCACTCGCGCGTCGCGCTCGGCCTCGAGCACCGCGGCGCGGTCGGCGTAGGCCTGGTTGAGCGACTGGCGGGCCTGGCCGACGATCTTGCCCGCAGCGGCCTTGTCAGCCTTGTCGAGGCCACCGATCGCACGGTTGGCCAGCGCGAGCGGGCTCTTGTCCCCGAGGTGGGCGGTGCGAGCCTCCTTCAGCGCGGTGAGATCAGCAGCCCCGGTGAACGCGGCCGCCGCGTCGGCGACGACCGTCGCGATCGCGTCGGCGTCCAGAGGTGAGGGGGTGGGCATGGTGAACCTTCCGAAAGACGGCTGGACCGGCTAGGACGTCTGGTGTCGCCCACCGGCGGGTCTGCGACGACCGCGGTCAGCGGTGCGGCCCGGCGGTGGGCCCCGCAAATCGGCGCGGACGAGCCGAGAGCCGGTGGGAGGTCATAGGCACATGCTGCCACACGTCAGGCGGCGGACCAGGCCCGCCCGACCTGTGCCGCACCTGAGAGCAGGTGTCGGCCGAGCACGACCGATGAGTACGCTCGTCAGCGTGCTGGTCACCGTGCTGTGCTGCGAGCTCGACACCGACGGGCAGCTCGCTCTGCTCGGCCGGGCGCTGTGCCGCACCTTCTGGTCGGGAGCGGCCTCATGAGCACCGTGGCCGTCGTCGGTGCCGGCATCGGCGGGCTGTCGGTGGCGTCGGCGCTCGCCGCCGAGGGCCACCAGGTCACCGTGCTGGAACGCACCGGAGGCTTCGCGGCGGTCGGCGCCGGGCTGATCCTCACCCCGAACGCCGTGCGGACGCTCGCCCGGTTCGGCGTCGACCTGGACGACGAGGGGCAGGTGCTGACCGGCCTCAAGGTGTGCGGCCAGGACAGCCGCCCGCTCAGCACGATCGACCTGGGCGCGCTCGCCGGCACGTATGGTCCCAGCTACGGGATCGCCCGGCCCCGGCTCCACGCGCTGCTCGCGGCCGCCCTGCCCTCGTCGGTCGAGGTGGTGCTCGGTGCGCCGGTCTCCGGGGTCCGGGAGGACGACGAGACCGTGACGGTCACGTGGCCGGGAGCCGAACGGGCCTTCGACGTGGTCGTCGCCGCGGACGGGCTGCGCTCGACGGTCCGGACGACGATCGGCGGGCCGCAGCGGCTGCGCTACTCGCACAACACCTGCTGGCGCGGTGTCGTGCCCATGGATGTCGGCTCTGTCGCGGTGGAGTCCTGGGCGGGCGGGAGCCGGGTCGGGGTCGTCCCGATCGGTGACGGCCAGGCGTACTACTACCTCGTCCGGGTCTCTCCCGCGGGAGTCGAGGCCCCGGCCTCGCTGACGACGTTGAGAGACCTCTTCGCCGGGCACGCGGGGGCGGCCGGGCATCTGGTCGGTTCGCTGACGGAGCTGCCGCCTCTGCACCACGACCTGTTCGAGCTGGACGAGCCGTCCTGGGGTCGCGGCCGCGTGCTGCTGCTCGGTGACGCCGCCCACGCCATGACCCCGAACCAGGGACAGGGTGCGGCGATGGCGATCGAGGACGCGCTTGCCGTCGCGCTCGCGCTGCGCCCAGGGGTGGACGGAGCGCTCGAACGCTACCGGGCGTCCCGCGAGCGACGAGTCCGACAGGTACAGCTCACCTCGCGACGGATCGGCACCGTGGCGAACCTCCGTGGTCCCGGTGTCGCCCGGGTTCGGGAGACGATGATGCGCCTGGCCCCGTCGGGCGCCTCGACGTCCACGATGCGACGGCTCATCGCCTCGGGGTTGTCGATCGACCCCCTGGGCCTCGCCTGAGGCTTGTGCCCCGCGCGCCCGAGGCTGACGAGAAGCCGTCTGCCCGCGTCTGTCTGATCGCGCTGGGCTGATCGTGCGTGCTCGCTCAGCCCAGCGCCAGCTCGGTCAGGGGCGTGTAGCGCGGGCCTCCGCCACGTCCCGCACCGGGTTCGGAACGCATCAGGAACACCGACGACACGGTCCACGACGGGCCTTCGTAGACGGCGAGGGCTCGTACGATCCCGTCGATGCCGGCCAGCGGTGCGGGTTCCTCACCTGGGCCTCGGGACCTGCGGCGACGGCCCGGCGGGCGTGTGCCGGGCCGGGAGCGACCGACGGTGAGATGAGCCCGGTGCCGTTCGCGCTGGTCGTGGCGCAGGCCGAGATCGTCACCTACCTGCGCGGACAGCTCAGCGAGCCGCCGCTGCGCCTCGACGTCACCACCGACCCCGACCCACAGCGTGCGGTGTGCGAACACCCCCGCACCACGCAGCGCCAGCACATGAGGGGCCAGCGGTGCCAATGCTTCTTCGAGCCCGTGCTGGAGCGCCCCGACCGCACCGTCGGGCACCTCGCCGTAGAAGGCCACGGTGAGGTGCCAGGTCTCCCGGGCAGACCACCGCACCGACTCGTCGGCGCCGGCCGGCCCGCGCCGAGCGGACGCCAGGGCGAGGTCGAGATGGTCGAGCACCTCCGTGGGCGGGACGGCAGAGAGGAACAGGCGCACGGTCCCAGCCTGCCACGCGCGCGGCCAGCGGCGCCGTCCATCGAGAGGCTTCTCGCTCCGCTGAGACGCCTGCGAGCGTCTACCTGACGTGGGAGCGTCTCAGCGGCGGCCGTCAGCCCTTCCGCTGGGTGCGGGCCGAGGCGTAGAGGCAGACGGCGGCCGCAGTAGCCAGGTTCAGGGACTCGGCGGCGCCGTAGACCGGGATGCGTATCGTGGCGTCGGCGGTGCGCTGCACCTCGTCGGTGAGACCTTGCGCCTCGTTGCCGAACAGCCAGGCCGTGGGAGCGCTCAGGTCCGGTGCGTCTGAGAGAGCCCCGTCGAGCAGGTCGTCCAGGTCGTGCTGACCGTCACCCGCCGCGGCCAGCACGGTCAGTCCCGCGTCACGCAGGGTCTCCCCCAGGCTCTCGACGGGCACTCGGACGGCGACCGGCAGGTGGAACAGCGAGCCGGCGGTAGCCCTCACCACCTTGGGGTTGTGCAGGTCCACCGAGTCACCGGCGAGCAGCACGGCGTCAGCACCGGCAGCGTCGGCGGCGCGGAGCACCGTCCCGACGTTGCCCGGGTCGCGTCCCTCGACCAGCACGGCGACCAGGCGCGGGCTCCCGGCCAGCGCCTGGTCTAGCGGCACGTCGACCTGGTCGGCGACGGCCACGACCTCCTGGGCGTCGCCGCTCATCGCGGCAAGGACCTCCGGTGTTCCGTGCTGAGGCGAGACTCCCCGGCGGGTGGCCTCGGCAGCGATCTCCGGGTAGCGGTGCGCCGACGCCTCGGTCAGGTAGACCGCACGCAGCGTGACCGAGGACGCCTTGACCACCTCCCGCACCGCCTGGGGCCCCTCGACGAGGAAGCGTCCGGTGCGACGACGCGCCGGACGTGTGGTCAAGGCATGGACCTGTCGCACACGGTCGGCCTTCGGGTTGGTCAGCACGTCGCTCATCATCGCAGCCCGACCCCTGGTGACGAGCTCTGATCGGAACAGACTCCAGAGACACGTCTGGCCCCGCCGGCAAGATAACCGACGAGGCCAGACAGTGGTGTGCGTGGTGTCTCAGGCTGCCTTCGGGGCGTTCACGTCAGCCGGGAGGGCCTTCTTGGCCATGGTGACGAGCGCGGCGAACGCGGGAGCGTCGTTGACGGCCATCTCGGCCAGCATCCGACGGTCCACCTCGACCTCAGCGGCCTTCAGGCCCTGGATGAACCGGTTGTAGGTGATGCCCTCGGCGCGGCAGGCCGCGTTGATACGGGTGATCCACAGCTTGCGGAAGTCGCCCTTGCGCGCCTTGCGGTCGCGGTAGGCGTAGTGCAGGGAGTGGGTGACCTGCTCCTTGGCCTTGCGGTACAGCCGGGACCGCTGGCCACGGTAGCCGCTGGCCCGCTCCAGGGTGGTGCGGCGCTTCTTCTGGGCGTTGACCGCCCGCTTCACGCGTGCCACGTGATGCTCCTTCGTCGTCAGGTCGGACGCGGGCGCGCTCCAGGCGCGCCGCGGGGGTCAGCGTCCGAGCAGCTTCTTGTACTTGCGAGCGTCGGCGGGTGCGAGCTCTACGTCGTTGGCCAGGCGCCGGGTGATCCGGCTGGACTTGCGCTCGAACAGGTGGCGCACGCCGGCCCGCTCGCGCATGAGCTTTCCAGAGCCGGTGACGCGCACCCGCTTCTTGGTGCCGGAGTGCGTCTTGTTCTTCGGCATGGTGGGACTTCTCCTTGTTATCTCGTGCCGACCGTGCGGACGGCTCGTCTCGTAGGTCTCGGTAGGCGGCGTCAGTCGCCCGACGAGGGCCGAGGCCCAGGCCGTGGAGCGGGCCGGGCCGCCGCCTTGGGCGCAGAGGGCACCTTGGCCGCGGACGTCGCCTTCGCCGCGGGGGGACGAGGTGCCGCCGCCGCGGTGTCGTCGGCCGCGGGAGCAGGCTCCGCCGCCGGCGCGGGTGCGACAGGCGCTGCGACCTTGGCTGCCGGTGCGGGCTGTGCAGCCGGCTGTGCGGCTGGAGCCTGAGCCGGCGCGGCGCTCGTCTCGACCTTGGCCTGGGCAGCGGCCCGACGGGCCTCGTTGCGCTGCTCTGCCTTCTTCTTCACCGGGGCGATGACCATGACCATGTTCCGGCCGTCCTGCTTCGGCTGGCTCTCGACGAACCCGAGCTCGGCGATGTCGTCGGCGAGCCGCGACAGCAGCCTGATGCCCGCCTCCGGGCGCGACTGCTCGCGGCCCCGGAACTGGATCATCACCTTGACCTTGTCTCCGGCCCGCAAGAAGCGCTCGATGTGGCCCTTCTTGGTGCCGTAGTCGTGCGGGTCGATCTTCAGCCGGAAGCGGATCTCCTTGAGGACCGTGTTCGCCTGGTTGCGACGGGCCTCGCGGGCCTTCATGTCCGCCTCGTACTTGAACTTGCCGTAGTCCATGATCTTGACGACCGGCGGACGGGCGTCAGGTGCGACCTCCACGAGGTCGAGATCGGCGTCCTGCGCCAGGCGCAGGGCGTCTTCCAGCCGCACGATGCCGACCTGCTCACCGGCAGGGCCGACCAGGCGGACCTCGGCGACGCGGATCCGGTCGTTGATGCGGGGCTCGCTGATGTGGTGCTCCTCGTGCTAGTCGTCGGCGGACCCTGAAGACGAGGAAGGCCCCCGTCCAGGGCACAGGACGAAGGCCTCGTGGGTCCACCGGCACACCATCACCGATGCTGGCCGTGGCTGGGCCACGACCATGGACTCGACCCGGCCCCAGTCGCCTCGCGGCCTTCGGGGACGGGTGGGAGAGGTCTCCGCTTGCTCGCCTGCGCACGAGACACGCCCCGCGCAGGCTGGTCGGGCAGGATCGTAGCAGAGCCGCCCGGTGCCTCGCTCGTCCGAGACGTCTGGCAGGATGCCCGAGTGACCAGCGCACCGACCTCTCACGACGACGACCCCGTCACCACCGCCACCCGAGACATCGCGGACGTCGCGGCCGTCGAGATCATCACCACCGCCGCCGTCCACCTGATGAGCGCCGCGGCCGTCAAGTGCGGGCTCGCCGAGGAGGACGGAGAGCGAGAGCGAGACCTCGACGAGGCCCGCAAGCTCATCAACGCGCTGGCCGGGCTGGTCACGTCAGCGGCTCCCGACCTCGGCAACGAGCACGCACGGGCCCTGCGCGACGGGCTGCGCACCCTCCAGCTGGCGTTCCGCGAGGCCTCCGCGATCCCCGACGCTCCTGGCGAGGGCCCTGGCGAGAGGCTCACCGGCCCGGTGTCCTGAGGTCCACCGAGCCGAGCTGGCCTCGGCCGACCTATCCTGGACGACGTGAGCGACCTGGCCCTGGTACCGCGTCGACGTCGCGTCGTGACCGTCGCCCTGGCCGCCGCGCTCGTGCTCTCGCTCACCCTCTCGACCTACCTGATCGTCGCGGCCTCCTCGTGGCGCGGCGCCGCCAGCGGGTGGGAGCGTCTGGCCGAGGCTCACGCCACCGAGGCCGCCCAGGCCACCGAAGACCTGGCAGCCGCCCGCACCGAGCTGGCCGCCACCCGAGAACAGCTCGACACCGCTCAGGCGCGGATCACCGCGCTGGCCGACGAGAAGGCCCAGCTCGGCGACTCCAACGAGGTGCAGCGCCAGCTCACCGACTACCAGGCGCGGGTCAGCGCGGCCGCGGCCAACGTGGCCACCTCCCTGGCCTCGTGCGTCGACGCCCAGAACCAGCTCATCGGGTATCTCGGTGAGAGGGAGCGCTACGACGCGGCGTCGTTGGAGCGCTTCGCCGGCGAGGTGCGCGGCTTCTGCGCCGAGGCCTCCTCAGCCAACCGGCGGCTTCAGCAAGAGCTAGCCCGGTGAGAACCGACCCTGTGAGCACCAACCTCGCCAGACGTGCCCTCACGACGGCTCGCGCCGGGCTGCTGCTCCTCACCTGCGCGGGGCTCGCCGCCTGCGGCGTCCTGCCGCCGGTCGCCGACCCGGTGCCGACCTCGGTCACCCCCACGGCGCTGGCCGTCCCCTCGCCCGCCACCTCGTCAGACCTGCTGTCGCCGGACGGTTTCGACGCGGTGCAGCGCATGGCGGTGCGCATCCGCAACGTCGGCTGCGGGAGGCTGTCCACCGGGTCGGGCTTCGCCCTGGACCCGCACACCCTGGTGACCAACAAGCACGTCGTCGCGGACTCCGCACAGCTGCAGATCAGCACCTACGACGGGCACGACCTGACCGCGAGCGCCACGAGCACCGCCGAGCTGGCCGACCTGGCGCTGGTGCGCACCGACGGTGAGCTGCCCTCGTGGGCGACCCTGGCCGACACCGACCCGAAGGTCGGTGACCGGATCACGGTGGTCGGCTACCCGGAGGGTCGCGCGCTGACCGTGACCGACGGCACGGTGGTGGCCACCACGACCGACCCCCTGAACCTCTCGCTGGGCGAGGTGCTGGTGACCGACGCCCCGGTCGAGCCCGGCAGCTCTGGCTCGGCGGCCCTGGACGCCGACGGGCGCGTCGTCGGCGTGGTGTACGCCAAGAGCGCCAGCGGGCACTCCTACCTGCTGCCGGTCAGCACGCTGCGCCAGGTGCTCGAGCAGGCCACGTTCGGCCCAGCGCCCTCCTGCACGACACGCTGAACACCGCGTGAGGCATCATGCTGGTTATCACAGCACGTCCGACGAGGAGGACACGATGGGTACAGAGGACGGCACGACGGGCACACCGGACTTCGACCCGGGTCAGTTCATCGACGCGGCGAAGGACACCCTGACGATCCGTCGCGTGTACGGAGAGGCGTACGAGCACGAGGGGACGCTGGTGATCCCCGTGGCCAAGGTGGCCGGATGCCTCGGGACCGGTGTCGGGAGGGGTGGTGACGACGACGGAGCCTCAGCAGAGGGTCGCGGCGGCGGCTTCGGTGCGCTCGTGCGGCCGCTCGGGGTGTTCGTCGTCGACGAGAAGGGTGTGCACTGGCAGCCGGCGATCGACGTGAACCGTGCGGTGCTCGTGGGGCAGCTGGTGTTCGGGACCGTGCTGGTGGTGGGTATCGTCGCAGCCAAGGCTGCCGGCGTCCTGCGCAGGCCTGGCGGGCGAGGCTGCTGGAAGAAGGCCATGACCCGCACCCTGGCCGGTGCCGTGCGGGGCGGCCGTTGAACCGAGGGCAGGCTGAGGTGAGGCTCAGCGGCCCGCCACGTCCAAGGCCTCGGGCAGGGTGAACGCCCTGGCGTACAGGGCCTTGCCGACGATGGCGCCCTCGACCCCGAGCGGCACCAGCTCGCGCAGGGCTCGCAGGTCGTCGAGGGTCGACACCCCGCCCGAGGCGATGACGGGCGCGTCGGTGCGCGCGCAGACCTCGCGCAGCAGGTCCAGGTTCGGGCCGCGCAGCGTCCCGTCCTTGGTCACGTCGGTCACCACGTAGCGGGCGCAGCCGGCGGCGTCGAGACGTTCCAGCACCTCCCAGAGGTCGCCGCCCTCCTTGGTCCAGCCACGAGCGGCGAGCGTCGTGCCGCGCACGTCCAGGCCGACCGCGATCCGCTCGCCGTGGGCGGCGATCGCCGACGCGGTCCACTCCGGGTCTTCCAGGGCGGCGGTGCCAAGGTTGACCCGGGTCGCGCCGGCATCGAGCGCCCGGGCGAGGCTCACGTCGTCTCGGATGCCGCCGGAGAGCTCCACGTTCACCCCGGCACCGGTGAGGAAGGCCGTCACCTGGGCCAGGCGGGAGACGTTGTCGCCGCGACCGAAGGCCGCGTCGAGGTCGACCAGGTGCACCCACTCCGCTCCGGCCGACTGCCACCCGAGGGCGGCGTCGAGCGGGTCCCCGTAGGAGGTCTCCGAGCCGGCCTCCCCCTGGACCAGACGGACGGCCTGCCCGTCGGCCACATCGACCGCGGGCAGCAGGATCAGACGATCGTTCACGAGGTTCCTCAGCTCTTTCTACGACAGACGTGCGGCACGACGACAGACAGACGGACAGGACGGCTAGGACAGCGTGGCGACCCAGCTCTCCAACAGCCGGGCCCCAGCGTCGCCGGACTTCTCCGGGTGGAACTGGGTGGCTGACAGCGGACCGTTCTCCACGGCGGCGACGAACCGACCACCGTGGTCGGACCAGGTGACCGTCGGCGCGGCGAACGGACCAGACCGGGTGCCGAGCGGGAAGGAGCGCGCCGCATAGGAGTGCACGAAGTAGAACCGCTCGTCACCGATCCCGTCGAACAGCACCGATCCCTCGGGAGCCTCGACGGTGGACCAGCCCATGTGCGGCACCACCTCAGCCTCCAGACGATCCACCACCCCCGGCCACTCCCCCAGCCCGTCGGTGGCCAGATCATGTTCCACCCCTCGAGAGAACATCACCTGCATCCCCACGCAGATGCCCAGCACCGGACGTCCGCCCGCGAGCCGCCGGTCGACGATCTGGTCACCACCCACCGCACGCAGGCCCGCCATCACCGCCGCGAACGCGCCGACCCCGGGCACCACCAGGCCGTCGGCCTCCTGAGCCGCGGCACGGTCAGCGGTCAGCGCGACCTGGGCACCGACACGCTCCAGCGCCCGCACAGCGGACCGGACGTTGCCGAAACCGTAGTCGAGGACGACGACGCTGGGCGCAGACACACGGACCAGCCTACCTGGCCGGCGCGAGAGCCGACCTGGCGGGAGCCGTGGGGCGAGCAGCGCGGCGCTAGCCCTTGCGCGCCTGCCTGGCGATCTTGGTGAGCACCCGCACCGCCTTGAACCGGGAGATGTCCGCGCTGGAGACCACCCCGTCGAGGTCACCGGGCACGACGTCACCGAGCAGCAGGTCTTCGAGGACCGCCGGGCCGGAGTCGAGCAGCAGGCCCGGTGCCAGGTCTTCGTCATGAGACCCCAGCGACCAGCGCGACGCCGCGATCGCCCCGGCGCGGCGCTCGCACAGCACCAGGTCGGTGCCCTTGAGCAGGCGAGAGACCGCAGCGGCGGCCTGCGGGCCTGTCGTCGGGTCTTCCAGCACGGCGATCGAGCCGATCGCGACCGCTCTCACCCCCGCCAAGGTGCAGACCGCGGCCAGCGGCTCCGCCGCGACCACCTGGGTCAGCAGCAGCGCGACCGTGACGGGCTCCTCCAGCGCCGAGGCGTCGTCAGGGACCACGACGTCAGGGGCGTCGTCCGCCTCAGGGCTCACCGTGCACCACCGTTCACAACGAACCCTTGGTCGAGGGCACGCCCGCCTCGCGCGGGTCGATCGCGACAGCGACGCGCAACGCGCGCGCCAGCGCCTTGAACTGGGCCTCGGCGATGTGGTGCGGGTCGCGCCCCGCGAGCACCCGCATGTGCAGGGTGAGGTGGGCGTGGTGGGCGAGCGACTCCAGCACGTGGCGCGTCAGCGACCCGGTGAAGTGACCGCCGATCAGGTGGTGCTCGTACCCCTCGGGCTCGCCGGAGTGGACCAGGTAGGGCCTTCCCGACATGTCCACGACCGCCTGGGCGAGCGCCTCGTCCAGGGGCACCGTGGCCTCGCCGTAACGGACGATCCCAGACTTGTCTCCCAGCGCCGTCCTCAGGGCCTGGCCCAGACAGATCGCGACGTCCTCGACGGTGTGGTGCGCGTCGATGTGGGTGTCGCCGGTGGCGCGGATCGTCAGGTCGATCAACGAGTGCCTGCCCAGCGCGGTCAGCATGTGGTCGTAGAACGGCACCGTGGTGGCGATCTCGGTGCGGCCGGTGCCGTCCAGGTCGACCTCGACGCGCACGTCCGACTCGCTCGTCCTGCGCTCCACCACGCCGGTGCGACGTGTGCTCACTGGTCCACCACCTCGTCCAGGGCGGTCCCGAAGGCCGCCATCTCGTCCGGGGTGCCGATCGACACCCTCAGCCAGCCGTCGGGGCCGGTCTCGCGGATCAGCACACCACGGTCGAGCAGACCTTGCCAGACCGCGTGCCGATCGTCGAACACCCCGAACAGCACGAAGTTCGCGTCGGAGTCGCACGCTCTCAGGCCGCGCGCGCGCAGCCTGTCCACCCAGCGGTCCCGCTCGTCGCGCAGCGCGCCGACCTGAGCCATGAGCTCGTCGCGGTGCGCCAGGGCCGCGCGGGCCACCGCCTGGGTGACCGCCGAGAGGTGGTACGGCAGCCGCACCACCCGCAGTGCGTCCACCACCTCCCTCGACGCCGCCAGGTAGCCCACCCGGGCCCCGGCGAGCCCGAAGGCCTTGGACATGGTGCGGGCCACCGCCAGGTGCGGGTGCTCGTCCAGCAGCTCCAGGGCCGAGGGGGTGCCGGTGCGCCGGAACTCCCCGTAGGCCTCGTCCACGACGACGACGCAACCGCCGGGCACCCGCGCGGCCGCGTCCAGCACGGCGCGGGTGACCTCGAGGGGCAGCGCCGTCCCCGTCGGGTTGTTCGGGCTGGCCAGCAAGACCACCGAGGGCTCGACCTCGGCGATCGTCTCGGCGGCGTGCTCAGGGTCGAGAGCGAAGTCGTCCGCCCGACGCCCGAGCACCCAGCCGGTCGACGTGTCACGGGCGTACTCGGGGTACATCGAGTACGTCGGCGCGAAGCTCAGGGCGGTGCGCCCGGGGCCGCCGAAGGCCTGGAGAAGATGCAGCATCACCTCGTTGGACCCGTTGGCCGCCCACACCTGGTCAGGGTCGAGCCGCACCCCGGACTCCGCCGTGAGGTAGTCGGCCAGGTCGCCGCGCAGCGCGGCGAAGTCACGGTCCGGGTAACGGTTCAGCCCGCCGGCTGCTGCCCGGACCGCCTCGGCGATGTCGTCCACGACCGCCCGCGACGGCGGGTACGGGTTCTCGTTGACGTTGAGCAGCACCGGCACGTCCAGCTGCGGGGCGCCGTACGGGGACAGGCCCGCGAGCTCAGCACGCAGAGGAAGCTCTGCTCGGGGCCGAGGGGAGGTCACGACGACGATTCTAGGGACGGCGACCCCGAAGGCGTGGTGCCGCGCCTCCTGAACCACCACCACCCGAGCATCACCAGCGTCCCGATCACAGCACCCGAGGTGTTCGCCACGACGTCACGGATGTCGGTGACCCGCCCGGGGACGGCCAGCTGGGTGAGCTCGATGGCGCAGGTCAGGACGAAGCCGGCGACGACGACCCACCACCATCGGTCACGCCCGACCAGCGGCACGCCCAGCAGCCCGAGAGGGACGAACATCACGACGTTGGCCGTGAGCTCCAGCCCTGACAAGGTCACCCACCCGGTCGTGGGGAAGCCGTCGAGCAGCCGCATGACGTACCACATCGGCCCTCGACCCTCGGAGGTCGCCGGGGTCAGGGTGATGAGGCCGACCAGCAGCAGGTAGGCCGCCATCGTGCCGACGAGCAGACGACGTGCGGACCCCTGAGGCGTCACGCGTCGTTCTCGAGCCGGACCCGCACGGCCGCCCCGTGCGCGGGCAGCCGCTCGGCGTCGGCCAGGGCCACCACGTGGTCAGCGACCTCAGCCAGGGCGTCGGCGTCGTACTCGATCACCTGCACAGCACGGACGTAGGAGTGGACCCCCAGACCCGACGCGTAGTGCGCGGCCCCGGCGGTCGGCAGCACGTGGTTGGACCCAGCCACGTAGTCACCGAGCGAGACCGGTGACCACGGCCCGACGAAGATCGCCCCGGCGCTGGTCACCTGGTCGGCCAGCCGCTCGGCGTCGACCGTCTGGATCTCCAGGTGCTCCGCGCCGTAGGCGTCGACCACCTCGAGCCCGGCCGCCATGTCGTCCACCAGCACGATCGCTGACTGCGGGCCCGCCAGCGCGGTGGCGGCCCTCTCACGGTTGGCCGTCACGGCCAGCTGGGCCGCCAGCGCCTCGGCGGTCGCGTCGGCCAGAGCGAGATCGTCGGTGACCAGCACGGAGGCGGCCATCGGGTCGTGCTCGGCCTGCGAGAGCAGGTCGGCGGCCACGTGGCGCGGGTCGGCCGTCGCGTCGGCCAGGATCGCGACCTCGGTGGGCCCCGCCTCCGCGTCGATCCCGACCACGCCGCGCACCAGTCGCTTGGCGGCGGCGACGTAGACGTTGCCCGGTCCGGTGATGACGTCCACCGGCTCGCAGACCACCGTGCCGTCAGCCTCGGCAGCACCGTAGGCGAGCATCGCGACAGCCTGAGCCCCGCCGGCCGCGTACACCTCGTCCACCCCGAGCAGACCGCAGGTGCCGAGCACCACCGGGTCCGGCAGGCCGTTGTTGGTCGCCTGCGGCGGAGAGGTCACAGCGAGCGAGCCCACCCCGGCCTCCTGCGCGGCGACCACGTTCATCACCACCGACGACGGGTACATCGCCAGCCCGCCCGGCACGTACAGGCCGACCCGACGCACCGGGATCCACCGCTGACGCACGCGAGCACCCGGCGCCACCTCGACGGTGAAGTCAGAGGGTCGCTGCGCGGCGTGCACGCGGCGCACTCTCGCGATGGCCTCGACCAGACCGGCACGCACCGCCGGGTCCAACGCCTCGACCGACGCCTGGATCACCTCACCCGGCACCCGCAGGCGCTCCGGGCGGACGCGGTCGAACTTCTCGGCGTAGTCACGCAGCGCGTCCGCCCCACGCTCGCGCACGTCGTCCACCACCGGCGCGATCCGCGCCGCGGCGTGCTCGACGTCCATCTCGGCACGAGGCAGGGTCGCGATCAGCTCGCGTCGGGTCAGGGTGCGGCCACGCAGGTCGATCCGGGAGATCACACCAAGGAGTCTATGCGGCCGTCCGACCTTGGGTCTCGCTGATTCAGCAGGTCGCCGACGGTTCGCAGGACTCGCCCCCCAGAGCGTCGGTGATGGCACGGGCCGCGGAACGCAAGGCGTGCTGGGCATCAGGGGCCAGCGTGTCGAGCACGAACCGACGGACCGACGCCACGTGGCCGGGTGCTGCCCGGACCAGGTAGGCGTACCCGACGTCGGTCAGCATCGCGTTGGTGAAGCGGCCGTCGGACGGATCGGGCGCGCGGCGCACCAGGCCCCGCTTCTCTAGCCGGGCCATCAGGTGAGAGAGCCGCGACAGCTCGGCGTTCGCCAGGCTCGCCAGCCGGCTCATCCGCAGGGTGTGCTCAGGGGCGTCGGAGAGCATGGCCAGCACGTAGTACTCCACGAGGCTCAGCCCCGAGTCGGACTGGAGCTGGTCTCCCAGCGCTACCGGCAGCCGGTCGAGCATCAGGTGCAGGGCCCGCCAGGTCTCCATCTCGTCGGGCGTGAGCCAACGCGGTTCACTTGCTGCCTGTGCCGTCTCGTGCTCGGCTGTCTCATGCTCGCCCACGAGGCCACGGTACCCGGCAACCCCGAGGCTTGAAGGTTCAAGCGAGACCGATTACTGTGAGTTGAACGTTCACGTCACCGCTCGAAGCTCGGAGGCATCATGTCTGACCTGAAGATCGCCGTCGTCGTCGGCAGCACTCGCCCTGGCCGCAACGGCAAGGCCGTGGCCGACTGGGTGCTGGCCCAGGCCCAGCAGCGCGGCACCGCCACCTACGAGCTCGTCGACCTGCTCGACCACTCGCTGCCCCACCTGGACGAGCCTCTTCCGGCTGCTGCTGGCAGATACCAGAACGACCACACCAAGCGGTGGGCCGCGACGATCGCCCCCTACGACGGCTTCGTGTTCGTCACCCCCGAGTACAACCACTCGGTGCCTGGCGTGCTGAAGAACGCGATCGACTACCTGTTCGCCGAGTGGACCGACAAGGCCGCCGCGCTCGTCGGCTACGGGAGCGTCGGCGGCGCGCGTTCCATCGAGCACCTGCGCGGCATCCTCAGCCAGCTGCAGGTCGCCCACGTGGGCCAGACGCTGACGTTCTCGCTGGCCACCGACTTCGAGAACCTCTCACAGTTCACCCCTGCCGGCTACCACCTCGCGTCAGCCACCACCATGCTCGACCAGCTCGAGTCTTGGACCGGCGCCCTCAAGCGGGTGCGCACCGCCTGACCACCCTGGACCTGACGACCAACAGCGCTGCTCGCGGTCGCACCCCTCACAACGCCCAGGCGAGGCCGAAGCGCTACCCATCGGCCGTGCGAGGACGAAGACAGGGGCATGTGGGTGGTCAGCGGCAAGGTGAACCCATGACGGCAACGACAGAGACGCACACTGGTCTGGTCTTGATCCATACGATCAGACCACGCCGTCACAGAACCTGTCTTTCCACAAGGCCAAGACGCACCCGTCCCGCCGCGTGGTCCAGGTCGAGAACGGGGAAAGGTGGGAGCCTGACCCGGTTTCCCGGACAGTGTTGGTGTGGTGATCATCATGCCGCGTTGGTCGCGGCGGTGTGCAGGTCCTCGAAGTCGTTCGGGGACCGGTAGCCCAGCGCGGAGTGGCGTCGGA
>Ga0123356_10000784_pt1 | contig 35203 bp, 26 predicted proteins | sample TergutEmb28metaG_2_FD_92546 | JGI IMG/M metagenome (GOLD analysis project Ga0123356, IMG submission 92546) | Embiratermes neotenicus P3 segment gut microbial communities from Petit-Saut dam, French Guiana - Emb289 P3 | ecosystem: Host-associated > Arthropoda: Insects > Digestive system > Gut ...
AAGCGCTTTTTATGCCATGAACGGTTGTGGTAAACAGACTTATATCCGCTTCGCCGCCGTTGTTTATTTTAGGTAATATATCTTCCATTACGGCTAGAGCTTTTTTAATGTCCTGTATGACTATTTTAGAAAAATCATTTTTATTTTGCGCTGGAAACTTCGTTGCAGGGTATGCTGGAAACTTCGTTGCAGGGTTAGAGCCATTTACGGGTTTTTGAATTTTTATTTGTTTCCGCGCCGCCTCAATCTCTTCGGGAGACTGTTTATCACGAATTAAGCGGTTTAATAGGGAATTCAATTCGCGCGTATCAATTGGTTTGGACATAAAACCGTCAAAGCCGTTTTCCAGGAACATAGCCGCTATTCCCGCTACAGCGTTAGCTGTCAATGCTACAATAGGGTTAGTATACCCCATATCACGGATTATTTTTGTTGTTTCTATCCCGTTCATAACCGGCATCATATGATCCATAAATATTATGTCGTATTTATTACCTTCTTTGATTTTTTCTACAGCCCCAACACCGCTTAAAACGGTTTCGATTGTTAAACCGTATGGCAATAACATGCCTCTTGCCACATAAAGATTTGATTCAACGTCGTCTACTATTAAAACGCTGCCATAGGGCATATATTCACGCATAATCTGCGCTCTGTTTGATTTTAAAATGCCTTTAAAACGGCTATTACACAACTGCTGCGCCATTTCGGTTCCGCATACATTATTACCAATTCGCTCTTGCGGAAGACGTACAGTAAATACTGAGCCTTTTCCCTGTTGGCTTTCAACAGAAATTCCGCCGTTCATTGCTTCTAACAAGCGTTTTGTTATGTGCATACCAAGGCCTGTGCCGACTATTGTCCGGTTAGCATCCATATTAAAGCGTGTGTACTCATCAAACAGCATAAATACTTGTTCTTCTGTCATTCCCTGACCCGTATCGCTTATGCGCAAAACGAGAACACAATTTGCTTTTGGATCATCTGTTTCCGGGGGTTCCGCACTGACCGAAAATGTTACTTCGCCTTTGTCGGTATACTTAAAAGCATTTGAAAGTATATTATTTATCACCTGTTTTATCCGAAGCTCGTCACCGATTAAATCAAGCGGTGTATTCTCGTCTATTTTAAGGATAAACTCTATAGGTTTGCTGTCATAACGAAGAAGAACCAACTGCACTGTATCGTAAACAATGCTGGGAATATCGTATTGACCGCGTATAATTTCCAATTTGCCGGCCTCGATTTTTGATAAATCAAGGATGTCATTAATTATGTTTAACAATAAATTCCCGGAGTTGTATATTATACCAAATGCTTCTTCGATTTCCGGCGAAGTATCTTCCTTCTGCAATTGTATTTCGGCCGTGCCAAGAATAGCATTCATTGGTGTGCGTATTTCATGGCTTACATGCGATAAAAATACACTTTTTGTTTTATTGGCGTTTTCTGCTTCCAAACAATGTTTTTCCGCTTCAAGAATAAGATTTTTCATTTCTGTTAATTCATGAACAAAACCTACTACGGCAAAACTGTTTCCATGGGGGATTTTTTTAAACTCTACGTCAAGAATACGTTTTTTGCCTTGTAAGATTAATTCAATCTCAAATTTAACCTGTCCTTCTTTCATAGTTTCATCAAACCAACCGAGCAGTGCAGTGGATTTATCTCCGTCAGACTGAAATTCTGGTATGGCATTTGCCAGGCGGTCGATAAATCCTGTAATCATTTCTTCTTTTGTTTCAAATCCCATGAAAGCCATAGCTGCCGGGTTGCAATCGATTATTTTAAATTTGCTGTCAAGCAAAAAATTAATTTGCGGGTTTATATCAAGCAGAGTACGCATACGCTCGTCTCTCATGCTTCTGTAGAATAAAAATATAATTAAAACTACGACGAATGCAAACGAAATAGAAATACCTATCAATAAAGGCACCCTGGCTTCGGCTATTTTCGCGCGGTAATCAAAAGTTCTTCGCATCCACTGATTTGATATTCCTTTTGTATCGATGGACTGGAGAGCTTTATCGATAATGGAACAAAGAATAACATTATCTTTATGAAACCCGAATCTGGTGTCTATATTTTGGTCAAATACATAGTTCAGTTTATATCCGGTACGCTCCTGATAATGCGTCAGAAACATGAGCCGTCTTTCTGTAGTCATGACAAGGTCAACTTCACCTTTACGCAAAGCGATGAAGGTTTCTTCGATACTGTCAAACTCAACAGTATTTTCATGATCCGGGAACCATTGTCTGAACATGGCAGTATAACCTGTATTGCGTGCAAGACCTACCTTTAAGCTTCGGATCTCATTGATGGCAACGTTAAAGTGATCCTCCGTGGATATTAGAGCGTAATGATCGTTTTGAATTACCGTGTTCGTCCAGATGAAATGTTCTTCGCGCGCTTTTGTCCACAGCAATTCGCCAATTAAAGATACATCTTTATTTTGCAGCATTTCTAACAAAACAAACCAGTCGGTTTTTTCATCATTAATAAACTCAAAGGATAAGTCGGTGAGAATTTCAATTTCTTTCAATAAGTCAAAAAATATTCCCTGCCATTCTTTTTCGCGCGCATTGTAAAAAGTGATGGGATAATTGCTGGAAATTGCGGCAATCGGTATGACCGGATTGTTTTTTATATATTCGCGTTCTTCATTGGTCAGCCGTACAGACAATTTATGTTTTTGATACTCCTGAAACCCGCGTTTGTATAATTCGTTGAGATAGATATTGGCGTTGTTTCGCTGCGCTTTTGTCACAACAGAAATTATGGATTCAAAAGCCGGGTTAGCTGTTGCCATTGCGACAGGATTAAAAATCAGCGGAAAAAAATCTTCGGTAACCACATCGCCGAATTGGATATACAAGGCGTCATTGTTATTCGAAGTAAAAAAAGCGTCGGCTTCCCCGCTTTTAATAACCTGATATCCTTCCATTGCGGTTCTAACCCATACGGCTTCGTATGATCCCGGTTCGTTTGTCGCAGCGAAAAGGCGTTCTGCAGGAGCGTTTTCTATAAATGCGTATCTTGGTAAACGTTCTGCCGCAATTTGGCTAAGACTCCTGCTCCCTGCAATTCTGAATAATACAAACATCCGTTCGGCGATAACATCAGTCATAAAATAATTTTGCCGGTTTTCGTCAGTGAGCATTACAACTCCTGCAAAGTCAAGTTCCTGAGCGTCTAACTGTTCATACAAAACACTCAGCGGAAGAAACTCGATATTAAAGGGGATTTGAAATAAACCAGTCAGCCATTCGCTGAACAAAGCGGCATACCCGCCTATTTGGCCGTTTTCCTTTATGAATGCATCTGTTGACTGAAGCATCCCATATGTCAAGGATTGGTATTCCCTTTGCAGTTTTTCTATGTCTGTTATTTCCTGTTCGGTAATACCCGGAACATCATAGAACGAAACGAACGGGTTTATAATATTTTGATTTTCTAACGGTTGTTGTTTACAGGCGGCAAGACAGGCGATAATAATACCTGTAATAAGTATTATTTTTATAATTCGTTTTAACGTATGTTTTAACGTATGTTTTAACATAGTGCTCCTCCAGATTCTAAAACTATTTTTATACGATCAAGAAGAATCTGTTCAGAAAATGGTTTTTTGATAAAATCTACAGCGCCTATTTCATAACCGTAATCTTCATCAGCGGCTTCGTTCAAACTTGTTAAAAAGATGACCGGAATACCTGCGTACCGTTCATCGGCCTTTAAACGTTTCAAAACATCGTACCCGTTAATATCGGGCATCAATATATCCAGCAGGATCACATCAGGAATAATATCATCAAAAAGTTTAAACATTGTAAAAGCAGATGCGATTGTAAACACATTATAATGATCCGATAAAGCCTCATCTGCCTTCATTAAGTTTATGCCGCTGTCGTCAACTACAAAAACCGTTTTCATTCTGTTTCTCCTTTGTTATTATCTTTAATAAAACGTTTTAATATTTGATCCAACTCGTATGAGTCTATCGGCTTGGCGATAAAAGCGTCAAATCCGTTTGTTAAAAACATTTCCGCCTGCCCTACAACGGCGTTAGCTGTAAAAGCGACAATAGGGTTCGTAAAACCTGTTTCTCGTATAATTTTTGCTGCTTCTATACCATCCATTTTGGGCATCATATGATCCATGAATATAATATCGTATTCTTCGTTATTTTTAATTTTTTCTATGGCTTCAAATCCGCTAGTGACAGTTTCTATCTGCAGATCGTATGGCTGCAGCAATCCCTTTGCGACGTATAAATTTGTTTTCACATCATCAACAATCAAAACCCTATTGTTAGGCATTTTTTTATATTCTAATCTGGAAATTTTTGAAATTGATTTATTGCGGAAACTAAATGTCCGAAGCTCTTCTGCAATGCCGGCGCCGCAAACTTCAGCGCCGCAGCTTTTCTGCGGCAGGCGGACAGTAACTATTGTGCCTTTTCCAACTTCGCTTTCTATAATTATTTTACCTTTCATCATATCAACGAGGTATTTGGTTATATTCATGCCCAAACCAGCGCCTGTGACATCATGGTTTTCTTCAGCATTAAACCGTGAGTAAGCATCAAAAATATGGTTAAGCTGAGATAAAGTCATCCCCTGCCCTGTGTCGCTTATTTGTAAAAGGAGTGTTACAGTACCGCTATTTTCACCCGTATCGGTAGATACTGACGGTTCGATAGATACTGACATTTTGATTTCGCCTTTTTCCGTGTATTTATAGGCGTTAGAAAGCAGATTGCTGAGAATTTGTTTTATGCGCAGTTCATCGCCAAACAGCGTAGACGGGGTTTCTTTATCTACATTTACGATAAAACTTAGCGCTTTTGAATTAAACCACAAGCGGTTTAATTGTGCAATGTCATTGATTAATTTCGGAAGCTCGTATTCCATGGGAGTAAGTTCCAATTTACCAGCTTCAATTTTGGACAGATCAAGAATATCGTTGATTATGTTTAAAAGCAAATCGCCGGATTCGTATATCCTGCGGAACGCCTGCGCGGATTCTTCCTTAAGCGTGTTATCCTGAAGCTGTACTTCTGCGATTCCCAGAATCGCGTTCATGGGTGTGCGGATTTCATGCGACATATTCGAAAGAAACCTGCTTTTAGATAAACTTTCATTGGCGCTTTGAATTGCTTTTTTATTATATGAACGCATCCCGAAGAATCCTGACAGAAACGAAACAAACAATGAAAATATTAACGCAAATTCCATAATTCTTATATTTCTGCGCATGGTCATAAAGACTTCATCGCTTATATCAACCCCGGCTCCGCAATAAACCGTACCGTCATTATTGAATACAGGCACTACAGCTGTAAGAAGACCGTCCCATGATTCAGAATAGACGCCCAGTTCTGTTACCCAGCTGCCTCCGGCTTTTATTACTAAAGCAGCCTCGCCGGAAATTTCGTCACTATCAAGTGAGAAAAACATGGCAGGCGTTACCATATATTCTTCGTCTTCGTCGTTATCAATAATGTATTGGATATAGTCACCCCCGTCATAACGCCAATAGTACACATAAAGAACTGAGGTTTCTTCTGCAAACCGCTTTAGCCTTGTTCGTATTTCATTCCATTCGGGTCTTTCCATATCTTCTGCCGTATGGAACAAATCCAATTCTTCCACTGAAAGGAAAGTTGAAGCACGCTGAGCCGCTACCAGTAAATGGTTTTGGATGCTGTTTATTCTTTCTTTTTCTATATCTTTTATAAAAAAAGAAAATATCACAGCGACGATCAACATAGCTATAGAAGACAGAAAAAACAATATATAAACAAAAGAGAATTTTTGGTTTGCCTTTTTTATATCTTTCTTCATAATCTCAACCTGCCTGTTTTAGTTTTTTTCAGCTTTGTATTTTTCAATGGCGATTAAAACTTTTTTAAATTCTCCGTTTAACAAATAAACCGAGATTTCTTCATTTATACCGGTTATTAAACGCGGCCAGATTTTTAACTTTAAATCGGCTAATGCTTTTTTAGCAGTTTTAACATCATACTTTTCACACGCTATTTTTATTTCTTCAAATTTTTCGTGAAGATAAACTTGATCTTCGCGCGATATATCGCACGATGCATCGCATGATGTATCGTAAATTCCCTCTGTTTCCCTTGATCTAAAATCTTTGACCAAAGCGGAAAGTGCGTTTATTAATACAGGGGTATCACTTGCCATTAAATCGAAATTTTTGTTTTTTCCGGCTTGTTCTAATTTATATGCTAAATCGGACAGCTCTTTTTCGCCGATACCTGTTAGAGCGCTTTTTATACCATGTACGGTAATTATGTATGAATTCAAATCATACTCGTTAAGTTTCTTTATTTCTTTGGACAGTCCTTCCAATACTCTTACTGTATTTTCAGCATCTATTAAAAATATTTCTTTTAATTTTATTAAATCCACTGTTTTATTTATAATTTCCGATTTATCAAGAGGTTTTACATTTTTTATAAATTTTGTTACAACCTGGTCTAATATATGTGAGTCTATCGGTTTTGCAATGAAAGCGTCAAAACCATTTGATAAAAACATTTCTTCCTGCCCCAAAATAGCGTTAGCTGTTAGCGCAACAATGGGGCGGGTATATCCGGTTTCACGTATTATTTTTGCCGCTTTTATACCGTCCATTACCGGCATCATATGATCCATAAAAATAATATCGTAATTTTCGTTATTTTTAATTTTTTCTACGGCTTCCAATCCGTTATCAGCGGTTTCGATAAACAAGCCATATGGCCGCAGCATCTCGCTGGCGATAAGTAAATTAATATTCATATCATCTACTATTAAAACCCTGCCGTCAGAGATTTGTTCATATGTAATTTCCGATATTTTTGAAATCAATTTATTATTAAAATTAAAGGTCTGCAACTTTTCAACTATATCACTGCCGCATACTTGCAAGCCGCATCTCTTCTGCGGCAGAGAAACTGTAACTTCAGTTCCTTTGCTAACTTTACTTTCTGCATTTATTACGCCGTTCATCGCATCAATAAGACGTTTTGTGATATTCATTCCCAAACCCGTGCCGTTTATACCGCTGTTTATATCAAGGTTAAACCGCGAATATGCATCGTAAAGGCTTTTAATCTGCGTCTCGTTCATGCCCTGTCCTGTGTCGCTTATTGAAACAATGAGCCTCACATTTTCTGAATTAACTGTAACTACAGCTGAAATTGAAAAACAGATTTCACCGGCATCTGTATATTTGTAAGCATTAGAAAGCAAATTATTAAGGATTTGTTTGATACGCAATTCATCGCCGGTTAAATAAAGGGGTATGTTTTCATCTACTACCAGCTTAAAATTTATTGGTTTGCTGTCATATCGCAGACGATTCATTTGTACGACACTATTTATCATATCCGGAACATTATATTTTCCGTTAATAAGTTCCAGATTACCGGAATTAATTTGGGAAAAATCAAGAATGTCATTAATAATGTTTAAGAGTAAACTGCCAGATTCATGTATTTTTTCAAATCCATTTTCTGCTTCTTCTGAAAGACCGCCATTACGCAGCCGGATCTCCGAAATACCAAGAATCGCGTTCATAGGGGTGCGTATTTCGTGGCTCATTTGGGAGAGGAATATACCCTTTGCCTGGCTGCTTTGCTCTGCCGCTTCTTTTGCAATTTCCAACTGCGCTGTATTTTCCTGTATTTCATCCAGGAGTTTTTTAAACTCGCGTTCTGTATGTTTAACTACTCTTTTTACTATAAAAAGCGCAGCAATTGCAAAGGCGCATCCTAATACTAATGTGAAAATTATTGTCATCTGTCTTGCGCTGTTTATGGAATGATAAAGCCGCTCACAATCAAAATCTATTCCGATGGCGCCGATAACATTTCCTTCGTTGTCATGGAAAGGGAAATAAGTTCCGTATAAATATCCGTAATCTGTAACCATAATTCCTTCACTGGTTACTATTTCATTATTCAAACACCGGATTAAATCCTCAAGGTATTCTTCTTCTATAAGCGAACCAACATGAGAAAAATTTTCGTCGTTTATATCTAAAGCGTCTACAACATAAATATATTCGTTGTTATCGTTTAGTTTTACGGTGTATAAATATAAAGCACTTGCGATGCTCTTTATTTCATATAATTGTTTTTGCGTATTTATATAAAGTTCACTTTCTTGATCCTCAATCGTATTAATTTCTGAAAAAATGCGTTTATCAAGCACAGATTCCACATAACGGTAAAGGTCTATGGCATCTTGTTTAAGCTCATCCATTGTTAATGAATAGAATTGATTGTAATTTATAAGATAAACACAGATAGACGCAATTACAACAACAAAAAGCAGCATTAATCCAATTTTGTTCTCAAGATTTTTCCATACTCTTTTTGTCATTCTACAAATCCTTTGTCGTGTTAGCTTCCATCTCTTTTTGAATTTCTATGAATAACATGTTTACTTCAAGAAATACATCCACAATTTTCGGGTCAAATTGCGTTCCGCTGCCTTCTTTGATTATTTCAACAGCTTTTTCGTGCGTAAACCCTTTTTTATAAGGGCGATCTGATACAAGAGCATCGTACACATCAACTACTGCCATAACTCTGCCCTGCAATGAAATATTTTCACCTTTTAATCCATAGGGGTAACCTGTTCCATCCCAACGCTCATGGTGATTCCCGGCAAAAAACCTTGCGCTGCGTAAAAAATCACCTTCTCCGGATTCACTTATAATTATATCAATGAGTTTTTCGCCTTCAATTGTGTGTGTTTTCATTATTTCAAATTCTTCTACAGTCAATTTATCAAGTTTGTTCAGAATTAAATCCGTAACTACGATTTTTCCTATATCATGCAAACGCGCCGACGAAACAACTGTCTCTAAATTCCAGTTTCGTATTTCTTCTTCATATAAACCGCGTTTAAGCATTTCATTTAATAATATATTTATGTATTTTGTCGTGCGTTCAATATGCCTGCCTGTTAATTTATCACGTCCTTCTACCATGTTAGCCAGAACTGATATCAAACTATTTTGCAATCTCAGGTGCTTTTCTGTCCGTTCACGGATTTTACTTTCCATATTTAAATGAGCTTCTATACGGTTAAGAAGAACCGGCCTGGAAAACGGTTTGGATATAAAATCAACCGCGCCCATTTTGAATCCGCGCGCCTCTGTAACAGAATCACTCTGGCTTGTCAGAAATATGACTGGTATATCAGCGTATTTTTTATCAGATTTCAATTTTTCAAGCGTCTCAAAGCCGTCCATTTCAGGCATCAATATATCAAGTAAAATTAAATCCGGCTGAACTTTTTCTAAAACATCAAACATGATCAGAGCGGACGACAAAGTGAACACATTATAATTTTCTGTTAATGTTTCTTCCGCATCTAAAAGATTAATTTTAGTGTCATCTACAACAAAAATTGTTTTCACTCTTAATATAATACAAAATCAAAGTGAATATTACAAGCCAAAAAAATGCGAAATTACAGAATTTACCAGGTTTGTCAATAACCTAATTCTTCCTTAATTACTGTATAAATACGGTCACATAAAACCTGCTTTTTTTCCTCTGATTTTAAATTAGCGGTTTCTATAGGCGTTAAAAATGCGATTTTTACAGGAACGCCGCAGACACGGTTGTTTTTTTCAAAAACTTCATAACTTCCCTGAATAGCAACAGGGATAATAAGCGCATCGGCAGAGGTTGCCAATTTTAATGAACCGGGATGAAACGGCAAAAGCCCCCTGCCCTTGGATCTGTGCCCTTCCGGGAAAATCAACATTCCCCCGCCGGCTTTTATTCGCTGTGTTCCTTCATTAATTGTACGAATTGCTTTCCTTACATTTTTACGATCTATAAAAAGACCGCCAAGCATGTGTATCCAGACATTTAAAAAGGGAACCAAAAGCAGTTCTTTTTTTGCAATAAAACCAAACGGACGGCCGCAATATCCAAGCAATAAAAGAATATCAAAAAAGCCGCAGTGATTACTAACAAAACCAACACCGCCCTTTTTGGGAATATTACTGATACCGGTTACTGTCGTTGTACAGCCGGCAATGAATATAATCGATCTTGCCCAGGCTTGAGCAAACCGGTAAGTAAGCATTTTCATGGATTTTCTAAACCCAATCATATAAAAAAAAGCGGCTATAAGCCCAAGAGGGAACAGAAAAATCATGGCTATAATTAAAAACCCAAAACCGTATATTGTCTTTATCATAATAAATATTATAACTTACTTTATAAAAAGTAGATAGTGGTTCATATATTATATTGACTTTTTATAATGTTTGATTCATTATCAAAAAATGACAAATATCAAAAAATTTATCGGATCAGACATAGATATTGCCCAGTCAGTTTACCCTGAACACGCTCTGCATATTAAAGATGTTGCATCCAAAGCGGGTATAAACGATGAATACATCGATTATTACGGCAGTTATAAGGCAAAAATCGATTTTAAATTTTTAGAAAAAAACAAAGATAAAAAAGACGGTAAACTAATTCTTGTTACTGCTATAAATCCTACTCCTGCAGGAGAGGGAAAAACCACAACAACTGTAGGTGTTGCAGACAGCCTTTCATTAATCGGCAAAAAAACGATGGTTGCGCTAAGAGAGCCTTCTTTAGGTCCTATTTTCGGCGTTAAAGGCGGAGCTGCAGGCGGCGGCTGGGCTCAGGTAATACCAATGGAAGATATAAATCTTCATTTTACCGGAGATTTTCATGCTATTGGAGCGGCTAATAATTTGTTAGCTGCAATGATAGATAACCATATTTTTCAGGGCAATAAACTGAATATCGATACACGTAAGATCGTCTGGCGCAGATGCGTAGACATGAACGACCGTCAGCTGCGTTTTGTAACAAACGGCCTTGGCGGAAAAATTAACGGCTCTCCGCGCGAAGACGGCTTTGACATAACAGCTGCATCGGAAGTTATGGCTGTTCTTTGCCTTGCTTCGGATATCGATGATTTAAAAAACAGATTAGGACGCATCATTGTAGGTTATACTCACGGCAAACAGACAGAAGAACAGCCAGTAACAGCAGCGCAATTAAATGCACATGGAGCAATGGCTGCCCTTCTTAAAGATGCATTAAAACCAAACCTTGCGCAAACACTGGAAGGTACTCCCGCTTTTATTCACGGCGGACCTTTTGCAAATATAGCACACGGCTGTAATTCTGTTATGGCAACACGCCTTGCTTTAAAGTGCGCGGATTATGTTGTAACAGAAGCAGGTTTCGGCGCAGATCTTGGCGCAGAAAAATTTTTAGACATAAAATGCCGCTTTGCCGGATTAAAACCTTCTGCTGTTATAATCGTTGCAACAGTACGAGCATTAAAATCTCACGGCGGAGTAAAAAAAATTGATTTAGATAAAGAAAATCTTACTGCATTGGAAGCAGGGCTTCCTAATCTTTTACAGCATGTAGAAAATATTACAAAGGTATATAAACTTCCTGCAGTAGTGGCAATAAACGCATTTCCAAAAGATACAAAAGCAGAACTTGAACTAGTAGAAAAAAAATGCAAAGAGTTAGGTGTAAATGCGGCAATTTCCGAAGTTTGGGAAAAAGGCGGCGAAGGCGGAATTAAACTTGCAGAAAATATTGTTAGTTTATGCGAACAGCCGAATAATTTTGAATTTTCTTACGACGAAAACTTAAGTATAAAAGAAAAAATAGAAACAATTGCAAAAAGAATTTACCGTGCAGACAGCGTAGTTATACTTCGTGATGCGCAGAAAAATATTAATCAAATAGAAAAAATGGGGCTAGATAAAGTTCCAATCTGCATGGCAAAGACTCAATACAGTTTTTCCGATGACGCTTCTTTATTAGGCGCTCCTAAAGGATGGCAATTAACAGTAAGAGATGTAAAAATTTCTGCAGGTGCAGGTTTTATCGTTGTTTTTACAGGCGAGATTATGACAATGCCCGGGCTTCCGCCTATTCCTTCTGCAGAAAAAATCGATATAAGCAGCGATGGAAAAATCTCAGGTCTGTTTTAATAATAACACAATTGAGTGCCAGAAACGTTTAAAAATATTTCCTTTTTCTGCAGCTTTTGCTGTAATTAAAGGAGTGCGGCTTAGTTCTCCGTATTCATCTGTTATATTTAAATAACCTGCCAAAAATCCCAAAGGCATAGGAGCGGTAAGCGGAGACGGAATAACAACTTCATATTTTAAGTTACCGGCACGGTTTATCTGAGCTGTAAAATCTGCCGTTTCTGCAAGTTCCAGTTCTATTGTATTTAACTTCCCTTTCCATAACCTAACATTTTCTATATTACCAATAACAGGACGCACTGTTTTGAAATTTTCAAATGCCCAGGAAAGAAGGCGTGCGCTGTCATTTGCTCTTATCCTGCTTCCTCCGCGTCCTAGCGGCGCTCCCAAAAGAACAAGAATAAAACGTGTATCATCCCTTTGCGCTGTAAGAGCAATATTAAAGCCGGACTCATTTATATAACCTGTTTTTAAACCGTCTGTTCCGGGAAATGATCTTAAAAGGCTATTCTGATTACTCTGTAAAATAGTGCGCGGATTATTCCGGTACCTTTGCTGTACGTTAGCTGCTAACGGATATGCAAATTCCTGGACTGAATGAAAATCCAATAGACTGTTTGGATGTCTTTTTATGTATTCACGGCAAAATACAACAAACTCCGCAGCCGTAGTTTTATTATACTGAGAAATCCCTGCTGGCTCCGTAAACCTGGTAACATATAATCCCATTTTATGCGCTTCATCTGTCATTTTATCGGCAAAATCCCTCACAGACGGCGCAAAACGCAAAGCAGCGGCGACAGCGGCATCATTACCTGAAGAAACTGCAAGCCCTAAAAGTATTTCACGTAACGTAACTATCTGCCCTGGCTCCAGAAACATTAAGCTGGAACGGCGAGGCTGACTTTGCGCCCAGCTTTCTACAGTTATCGGAATTATTTCATCGTAGGATGCTTCTCCTCTTTCAATCGCACTCATAACAATGTGCATAGTCATAAGTTTTGTTAAAGAAGCAGGAGGTATTTCTTCGTTAGGGTTTTTAGCATATAGAATGGTTCCGGTATTTGCATCTATAAGAACAGCCGCCCTTGAATCAATTTCCGGTGTTTTTTCCAGATAAGGAGCAAGCGCAGGAGGCGGATAAAATATTTGCGCATAAATACAACCGGCAGAACAAAAGATTAAATAAAAAAGAAAAACAACAGAAGCTGCAATTTTTTTCATTTTAAAACTCTGCCTGCCCTGCCGCACGGGGGAATGGAATAACATCACGGATGTTTATCATACCCGATACATACTGAATAAGTCTTTCAAACCCAAGACCGAATCCTGCATGAGGAACTGTTCCGTAGCGGCGGAGATCAAGATACCACCAGTAATCTTCGGGTTTCAAATTCATTTCCTGCATTCGTTTTACAAGTTTTTCCAGATTGTCTTCGCGCTGGGAGCCGCCGATAATTTCACCTAATCTGGGAACAAGCACATCCATTGCGCGCACTGTTTTACCGTCATCGTTTAACTTCATATAAAAAGCTTTTATTTCTTTTGGATAATCGGTAACTATAACAGGGCCTCCAGCTACGGAATCTGTTAAAAATCTTTCATGTTCGCTCTGCAGATCGTTTCCCCATTTAGGTTCAAATTCAAAATTTGCAGTTTTTGCAGAAACAGCTTTTTCAAGTTCTTTAATTGCATCAGTATATGTAATATGCGAAAACTTTGCATTCGTTACTTTTTGCAGATTTTCGATAATGCCTTTTTCTATATGTGTCTCAAAAAACGAAAATTCATCGGCGCATTCGTTTAATGCTGCATTAATTACATATTTTAAAAAATCTTCGGCAAGCGCCATATTTTCTTCCAATTGTGCAAATGCAACCTCGGGTTCAATCATCCAGAACTCAGCCAGATGACGGGTTGTGTTGGAATTCTCCGCGCGAAAAGTAGGGCCGAATGTATAAACTCTGGAAAGCGCAGCTGCATAAGTTTCCGCTTCTAACTGACCCGAAACTGTTAAAAAAGTTTTCTTTCCAAAAAAATCTTTTGAATAATCGATTGAACCCGAATTTATTTGTTTGGCAGCCGATTGCGGATCAAGTGTTGTAACCTGAAACATTGCACCTGCGCCTTCGCAGTCTCCCGATGTAATAACCGGTGTATGAAGATAATGAAAATCTCTTTCCATAAAATAACGATGAATAATAAACGATAAACGGCTTCTGAGACGAGCAACAGCGCCGAATGTATTTGTCCTTGGCCGCAAGTGCGCAATTTCTCTAAGAAACTCAAGCGAGTGCCGCTTTTTCTGAAGCGGATACGCCTCTATATCCAGCTCCGGAGTTTTTCCGCCGGTTGCTTCGGCGGGAGAGTCTCCCAAAATCATAATGGAAGAAGCATTTATTTCTACAGCCTGCCCTGATGCAGGAGATGGAACAAGTTTCCCCGTTATTGTAACGGAAGCGCCCGTAGAAAGAGACGTTAAGGCTGCCTCAGTAACCGTATCAAAACTGCTATTTCTGTCAAAAGCGCATTGAATCCCGGAAAAACAAGAGCCGTCGTACAATTCAATGAAGCTAAGGTTTTTCATGTCTCTTTTTGTTTTAACCCAGCCGAAAACTTTTACATCCTGTAACCTGGGTGTTTCTTTTAATAAGTGTTTAATCAATATAGGCAGCATAAGAGTATTATATAGATATAAGTATGTAATGCAAAGCCGATTATCAATCTTCCAAAAATATTGCTTCTATTATATAATTCAAATAGAGGAAATGCCTAAATATTGGTTTAATTACGGCGAAAAACCGGCTTTCCGAGAAAAATGTCTTCTATAATAGCATAAATATTCCGAAAATATTATAGAGCTCTTTTATATTGGAGATAATAGTGAATAGTTCCTCAAAAATAAGGAAAAACAGGCAGAAAATAGATAAAGAAATATTTATCTCCGTAAGCTTTAAATTAGCAGTTTTAGTTTCTTTAATCATTTTTGTATCCCTGAGTTCAATAACCGCACTTGTTTCCTGGCTGGTTAGTCAGGATTTGCGTATTTCTGCAGAAGAAAGCAATTTTAATATAAACCGCAGATCTGCAATAGAAGCAGAAGAAGTTCTGGAAAAGAAACGTTCAGATTCCATGATTTTATCAAATATGATTATGTCTGCAGGGGTCAGAAGTGCGCTTGCAAATGAAACCTTAACATTTTTCTTTAAGCAAAACACCCGCATTGCCGCAGTTTATTTTTCTGTTCAGGAGCGGCCTGCAGAACTTTTAATAAACGAAGTTTTTTTTGATTCCCGCGGGATTGATATTGAACTGGCGCAGTCTTATATGGAAAATAATCAAAATGCCGTAAAACGAGCCGCTCTTGGAGAAACATTTATTTTAAATGCAACTCCTCATTTTACAGCAAATCTGCTGGCATTGTTTTATTCAAGTGCAGCGGGAGCTCAAATGGTGTTATTTTCTCCGGAAAGCCTGACTATTTCTTTCGGCTCGGGATTAAATAAATCTTATATGCTTAATAATTCCGGAGATATATTAGTTCACTCAAACTTTGAATATGTAAGTTCCGGCTTTAATGCATCAAATGAAAATTTTATACACGATATTTATCAAAGTCCTGACAAAAACAGGCAAATGTTAATAGAAACCGATTTTGGTATTTCCGGCTTTGAAAACAATAATGCTGTTTTAAAACAAATCAATATATACTTTGAAAAAATAAAAAAGAACGCTCTTCCGTTGTTATCTGAAATTAATTTATTTTTTATATCTGTTTATGAAAAATGCGCAGATATAATCAGCAATTTATTAAAAATAGAAAGAAATATTAAAGAACAAACGGTTTATAATACTGATAAAAACGAACATCATACAGAAGGCCCTATTAAAAGTTCCGCTTCCAGCTCTTCTGCGGTTAGCCAATTTATAACATTTACCAAATTGAATGTTGGCGGCTGTATTGTAATTACTAATATTGAATATAATAAAGTTTTTAAAGGCATTACAGAAATAACCAGATTAATCATTTATCTTATCCTGTTAATAACGCTTTTTTCCATGATACTTATATGGTTGTATGCAAAACGTATTTCCTCCCCGCTTAAAATGCTCGCAGCGGCGGCACGTACCGTAGAAAGCGGAGATTTTGACCTAAACTTAAAAGCTAAAGGCCGCGATGAAATCGGCGTTTTAACAGAAAGTTTCCAAAAAATGTGTTCAGCCCTGCATATCTTCGGCAGATTTACAAACAAGGAAATTGCTTTAAAAGTTATTGATAATCAAATAAAACCTGGAGGTTTACCGAAACAAGCAACAATATTTATTTCTGATATACGCGAGTTTTCTGCAAAATATGAAAGTTTTATAAAGTTTTTCGGACACGAAGCTTCCGATATAATTGTTCAGTGGTTAAATAATTATTTTACTCAAATGATTGAATGTATAGAAAAAACCGGCGGTACAGCTGATAAATTTATTGGTGATGCTGTCATGGCACATTGGGGCACTGCGTATACGGCAGGGAGCCCAAGAGCAGATGCATTCAATTGTATAAAAGCTGCATTGATGATGCGCAAGTCTCTCTATTACATGAATAAAGAACGCAAAAAAGGCGATCCGGCAGATCCTTTAATCAGAATCGGATGCGGAATTAATACCGGTTTGGTTACTGCATGTCAGTTAGGCAGCGGTAAACGAATGGAATATACAGTAATAGGCGATCCTGTAAATCTAACCTCCCGTATAGAAGCATTAGCTAAACCTTTGGGAGCTGATATATTAATTTCTGAAGATACATGGAGTTTAGTCGGCGATAAATTTGTCACAGAAGAAATGACAACTTTAACTGTAAAAGGAAAATCTGTAAGAATATTTGCTGTTATAAACTTTTCAGGAGAAGAAAAAGGGCCGCAATCGCTGGATGAAGTGCGCGAACTTCTAGGTTTGGAAGCGCCTGAACTTGAAAGCGCAGAAGTTAATAAAATATAAAACCGGCAATGAAAATAAGGGAACTGAATGAATAAGGAAGAATTAGTTGAGCTAATAAAAAAAGGGTTCCTCGATATATCAAAATTAAAACTTCTTCTGTCTGATATGAATATAGTAGATATTGCAGAGGTATTTGAAGAACTGGACAGGGAACAAATTATTCAAATGTTCAGGATTCTCCCCAAAGCAATTGCTTCGGACATTTTTGCCTATGTTGATATAGAGCATCAGCAAACAATTATAGAAGCATTAACCGATTCAGAAATCGGCGAAATTATGAACAAATTGTTTGTTGACGATGCTGTAGATTTTATAGAAGAAATGCCTGCCAATGTTGTAAGACGCGTTTTAAAAAATGTCCGTCCGGAAAAACGCAAACAGATAAATCAGATATTGCAGTATCCGGATGATTCGGCGGGCAGTATTATGACAACCGAATTTGTAGACCTTCGCGAGGATGAAAAAGTAAGAGAAGCATTTGATACAATCCGGACTATAGGACTTAACAAAGAAACAATTTATACCTGTTATGTTATACGCAGAGACAGAATGCTTGTCGGCGTAATTACTGCAAAAGATTTATTGCTTGCCCGCCCCAGTAACCGCATTGGCGATATAATGGATACAAATATCGTTTTTGCCTATACTACAGATGATAGAGAAGCAATTGCCGACTTGTTCCAAAAGTACGGATTACTGGCGATGCCTGTTGTCGATAAAGAACGGCGATTGGTCGGCATTATAACTGTTGACGATATCGTTGACGTCATTGTCGAAGAAAGCACAGAAGATATTGAAAAAATGGCTGCTATCGTTCCGCTTGATGAATCATATTTAAAAACAGGAATTCTTCAGCATGCAAAAAACCGGTTTTTATGGATGTTAATATTGATGCTTTCTGCAACCATAACAGGAACAATAATTTCCAGTTTCGAAGACGGACTTATGGCATTACCGATTTTAATGGCATTTATTCCAATGCTTATGAACACGGGCGGCATTGCAGGGTCTCAGTCATCAACATTGATTGTCCGAGGTATTGCAGTTGGAGAAATTGCACTTGGAGATATTTTATTAATTTTATGGAAAGAACTTCGTGTTGGAATGTTGTGCGGCCTTGGACTTGGCTTAGTAAATTTTATCCGTGTTTTTATTATGAACAATAACGACTGGAAATTATGCCTTACTATTACATTGTCATTATTCTGCACTATATTGATGGCAAAAACTGTTGGCAGTATTCTTCCGATTTTTGCAAAACGATTAAAAATTGATCCTGCCATTATGTCGGCGCCGCTTTTAACTACTATTGTAGATGCTGTTTCTCTTATTATTTATTTTTCTGTTGCAAAATTAATACTTGGTTTATAAATGCTTACAGACGCTCATTGTCACCCTTATGATTTAATTCAGATTTTTTCCAATGCAGAAGATGAAAGAAAAAAACTTAATGTTCTGGCGGCAGCAAGCGCCTGCACTTTAGATGAATTTTTATATAACGAAACATTACCGGATGTATTGCCATATTTCGGCATTCACCCGCAGTATTATACTCAAATATCCTCTCGCAGAGACGTAACATTCCCTTGGAATGTAGAGGCGCAGGGGTTAATAAGGGAGAATTTAGAAATACTCAATAATTTAGCAGAAGAGAAAAGAATAACTGCGATTGGTGAATGCGGGTTTGATTTATATGAAGAATACAAAGAAACTGAAGCTATACAGGAAGAGGTTTTTGCAGCACAGCTGGAAATCGCGCTTAAACATGATCTTCCGCTTGTTCTTCATGTGCGCCGTGCAATATTTAAAATATTTGCTTTAACAAAAAAACTGGCAAAGTGCAAAGCTGTTATTTTCCATTCATGGCCTGGCACTTTGGAAGAAGCCAACTCTCTCTTGCGCCGCGGCATAAATGCTTATTTTTCCTTTGGTAACGTTTTAATGCTTAATCATAAAAAAGCTATACAATGCTGTGCCTTTCTGCCTGCAGAAAGACTTTTAACAGAAACCGATGCTCCTTATGCGCCGCGGCGCACAGATAAAATATCATCATGGGCAGATTTGCCGTTAATTCTGGAAACAGCCGCCGCTCTTCGCACACAAACAGGCAATAGTATCAACGCAAAAAATCTTGAATTACAAATAGAATTAAATTTTAAAAATATTTTTAAAAAAGAACCTCTCGCGGAGACGCTGAGAACGCAGAGTTAATAAAAGACCAGATATCAAGCCAACACTCTGCGATCTCTGCGCCACTGCGTCACTGCGAGAACTTCTTCTATTATTATTCCTCTTTTTCTTCTTTGCTTACAAGTTCATATTCATCCAGCTTTCGCAGTAATGTTTTCCTGCCAATATCCAAAGTATCCGCCGCTTTACTTTTGTTTCCCCTGCAAAAAGACAAAGTATCGCGTATAATAATTTTTTCGCATTCTGCCATATTAACGCCAAGGCGTATATTTATCCATCCGTCATCACAGGCATCGCGCAAGGCAGGCGGCAAATCGTCCACTGTTATAACTGAAGACTGACACATTACTACTGCGCTTTCTATACAGTTGCGCAGTTCGCGGATATTTCCGGGCCATTCATAAGAATAAAGACGGGAGCGTACTTTTTCATTTATACCTGTAATATTTTTGCCGTTTTCTTCGGCAAATTCCTTTAGAAAAGCTCCAGCCAGAAGCGGTATATCATCTTTTCTTTCGCGTAACGGCGGCACATGAATATTTACAACATTCAGCCTGAAATACAAATCTTCCCGGAAATTGCCTTTTTCTATTTCTGCCCTTAAGTCTTTATTTGTAGCAGTAACAATACGCACATCTGTTTCTACAGTCTGCTCTCCGCCTACCCTTTCGAATTTTTTTTCCTGCAGAACGCGCAAAAGCTTTATTTGTATGTTCTGATCTATTTCTCCGATTTCATCAAGAAATAATGTTCCGCCGGATGCAAGTTCAAAGCGGCCTCTCTTGCGGGAAATAGCTCCTGTAAACGCGCCTTTTTCGTGGCCGAAAAGCTCGCTTTCCAGCAGTGTGGGAGAAAGAGCGGCACAATGAACTTTTATAAACGGCTGGTCTTTGCGCGGTGACAATTCATGAATTGCATCGGCAACAAGCTCTTTTCCAACGCCGGATTCTCCGGTAATTAAAATAGATGCTTTTGTAGGGGCGGCTTTCGTCATTGTATTAAAAACTTCAAACATATTGCGCGAACTGCCAATAATTGATTTAAACTGTTTTTTTCTGTCAAGTTCTTCTTCCATCTGCCTGTGTTTAAAAAACAGTTCACGGTTATCAAGAGCGCGTTTTACTTTTAATGAAAGGTGATCTAAATCTACAGGTTTTGTAAGAAAATCCCAGGCTCCGCCGCGCATTGCTCCAACTGCTGTTTCTACAGTACCATGTCCTGTTAATATTATTACCGGAAATCCCGGAGCCTGCGTTAAAATTCGTTTCATCAGTTCATCGCCGCTTAAAACAGGCATTTTTAAATCTGTAATAACAAGATCAATATCGCCGTTAGAAAAATAACTCCATCCTTCTTCTCCGTTTTCTGCGCAAACAACATCGTAACCATCGCCCTGTAATGCCTCTGCAAGGCCTTCGCGGATATTTTTTTCATCGTCAATTACAAGAAGGCGGAATTTCATATTTTCTCTCCTAAATTAAAGCTGTCTCTTTCATAACTTAACATTCTGGTTTCTTTCTGAGGTATTGGAAGACTAATTTTAAATTCTGTACCATGAGCACCGGTTTCTTCGTCTGATGAGGAATCTACGGAAATTTCGCCGTGATGCTCTCTAATAATTTTATACACTTGCGTAAGCCCAAGACCTGTTCCTGTTTCTCTTGTAGTAAAATAAGGTTCAAATATCTTGGAAAGAAATTCTTTTTTTATCCCTGAACCGGTATCGCTTATTGAAATCCTTATTTCATTATCTGCATAATTTGTAGAAATTGACAGTTCGCCGCCGCCTGACATGGCAGCCTGTGCATTTTTTATCAGATTTAAAAGAGCCTGCTTCATGTATCTTTCATCAAATAGTATTTTCGGGAGTGTTTCATCAAGTTCCAAATTACATTTAATTCCTGATTGTTCCATCTCAAAATGTATAAACTCTACAATGTGCGATATTAAATAGTTTAAATTTCCTTCCCTTAACTCCAGGTTCATCGGACGAACGGCAAAAAGAAAATCTACAACAATGCGGTTAAGCCTGTCTATTTCTTCTTTTAATACGTCAAAATATTTATCTGTAGAAGAACCTGTATCCTTTTCATTTACGTTTTCATTTTGTACATATTCTTCTTTATTTTCCAAAACAGAATTACAGGTTTTTATTTTTTTTGCCAGAGCTTTTTGCAGAAGCTGAAGATGTATCGAAATTGAACCTAAAGGATTTTTTATTTCATGAGCAACACCGGCTGCCAAAGTAGTAAGACTTGCAAGCGTTTCTGCTCTTCTAAGCCGGGCTTCTCCTTTTCGTTTTTCTGTTATATCTTCTATGTAAATAAGCGTTCCAGTTATACGCTTATCCTGAACTAACGGTACAACATTTACAGATAAAAGCCTGTTCCGCCCCTGATTATAAACATCTATTTCCTTGTCTATTACTTTTTCCCTGTTTTTTATTATATCCCCGAATGCTTCTACAATGCTTTCATTTGTAATTGCAAATCTTAACTTAACGCCTTCTATGTAATTCATTGGAATAAGACGCTGTGCACACTTGTTTACCATAATTAAATTATCAGCTTCATCGCAGACAAGTATTCCCATATCAATCGAATCCAGCACATTTTCCAAAAGACTTATTTCGCTGACAGCGGAAACAAGAAGTTCTCTGCGCTGTTCTGCATTAAGTTTATCAAGTTTTCTTAATGCACGGCGGAAAAAATCAACCATACTGACTTCTTATAGCAGTTTTTAATTTATATAAAAGCGATTCTAAAACAATATTGGAATTTATGTTTAATATATCTACAGCGGTAACAGCTTCATTTATATATTTAATTAATATATCATTAAATGCGATAACTTCCGGATCTTCTGCGGAAAACGTTACACTGCCGCTTAAATCCATGCAAATTTTCATAAATTTAGAAAAAGAATCTTCTTCGAAATTTCCGCTTTTAGCAATAATAATTTTAATTATTTCTGCGCTTTTAACACAACGCGGTAATCCTGCGTTATCCGCAATTAGCGCATAACGCTCGCCCAATGTATTTAAAAATACTGGTATTTTTACGTTGTTTTTTCTTTTTAAAGATATAACGGCAATTCGCGCCAGAGAGACAACAAACCATGCTGCAAGCGGATAAAGTTTTTCTGTATTCTGCGGCAGAAAGGAATCAAGATAATCGCTTACAGATTCTCCGCTGCCCTGAAACACCCTGCGAATAACTTCTTTTTCGCTTTCTGAATCTCTTTTTAAAAAACGATAAGGCCGCAGCCGCGATAAAATAGTCGGCATAACCGCTTCCCGTCTTTTTGCAGTAAGAACAATACTTACAGAGGCAGGCGGTTCTTCCAGTAATTTTAACAGGGAATTGCGGGCTTCGTCTCTCATGTTTTCTGCATTTTCCAGTATCAGTGTTTTTCGCTTGCCGGAAGGAGCAAGTCTGCACCAGTAAGAAGCCCGTCTTATGTGAGAAATCTGAATTAAACTGCTTAACCCGTCTTTTTCCAAAATAGCCGCGTTTTTTATTATTGATTCATTTAATTTTTCTGCGGCTGCCTGTTCCAGATTATTTTTATCCCAAAATTCATTTAATCCTTCATCAAGAGATTGAAGAACAGAGGAAATTTTTGAAAACTTTGGATCATCTTCCATTAAAACCGGAGAAAATCTTAACATTAATTTTCTTACAGAACGGATAAACAATAATTTTGCACTTTGTGTATTTGTGTTTTTTAAAAATGCAGCATTATAGAATGCAGCACTGCAGGCAGAAATTTCAGCAGAAAAACTGCGCGGACCCAATACCAAAAGATCTTCATGCTGAAGATAACGGTGTTTCCCGCAGGAAGGACAAACACATTTCCATTCAGCTTTTTCTTCGCAAGAATGAATACGTGCAAGTTCAAGCGCAGCGCTGCCTTTGCCTGATTCGCCAGGGCCGAAAAACAATATAGAAGGAGCGCTGCAGCCGGAGACAATATCATCACGTAACTGAAGAACAGCATCCTGCCCAATAATATTTTCAAACATCTGCGCCGGTCTCCTTCCCTGTAATAAATGGAAGCAGTATCCGCGCAAAAAAGCTATCCGATAAAAGCGGATCCGGATCAAAGAGCGGCTGAAGCCTTAAAAGAAAAAGCAAAAGGCTTATAACTGCTATTCCTTCCGCTAATCCAAAAATTATACCAATGTAACCATCAGCTTTTGTAAGGCTTACCGTATCAATAATATCTATCAGCATCTTTTCCAGCACTTTAACTATAATAAAAATTAAAACAAATATAATTATAAATGCCAGAACTTCCGGAACTATATCCATATCAGGCAGGAATTTATTTCTGATAAACTCACCGCCGTTTTTATATAAAAATAAAGCTGCCAAAAGCCCAAGTACAATCCCTGCTAAAGATAAAAATTCACTTACAAAACCTTTAAGATAACAGCGAATTATAAAAAGCCCGATAAGCCCTACAAAGACAACATCGATAATGGAAAATGTCACTTAATTCCCTCCAAAAGCACATTTGCAATTATTTCTGCTCCGTTATTTTTGCCAAGTTTTGCAGAAGCGGCTCCCATAACTTCCCTCTTTCGGCAATCATCAGCCAGAGAATTAATTACGGTCACCAGAGTCTGCGGATCAGGAGAAATTAAAACCAACGCCGCTTCTTCCTTCTGAAAATATCCGGCATTTTCTATTTGATCTCCCCTTGTTCCAGAACCTGTCAAAGGAATTAATATCATTGGTTTACCCAGAAATGCCCACTCCCAAATTCCTGCACCGCTTCTTCCCATAACTATTTCTGCCGCCGCCATAACATGCGGCATTTCTTCCTTAATATACGGAAAAGGTTTATATTTACTGCTTTCCGGAACATCCCATTCATTTGCAGAACCTGTTTGATGCACCACAGTATATATACTAATTAATTCAGGAAGCGCCGCTTTAATAAGGGTATTTATTTCTACTGCTCCCTGGCTTCCTCCAAGAACAAGCAAAATACGTTCGTTATCTGCAACTTTTAAAAATTCCCTGCCTTTTTTCGGATCTGCGCCGGAAAAAATACTACGGATAGGGTTTCCGCTTAACAATACAGCGCTGCGGATATTTTCCGGAAAATATTTTATTGTATCCTTATAAGCTGTAAATATTTTTCCTTTTGTTAGCCCTGCATACCGCGCATTAATTTTTGTTGCCAGCCCCGGGCTGAAATCGGACTCATGAGTATAAACAGGAATTTTCAGCGATGCCGCCGCAATACAGGGAGGTACACTTACAAATCCGCCTTTGGAAAAAAGCAAACATGCTTTTTGTTTTCTAAGAATTTTTTTTGCGGCAAAATATCCGCAAATTACCTTGAAAAAATCAACAATTGTTCTAAGAGAAAAATACCGTCTTAGTTTTCCTGAAGGCACACCGAAGAACTCAATTCCTGCTTCTTCTACAAGCGAACGATCCATGCCGGCAGAGGAACCAATCCAGAATATCCGGAACTCTAAACCTGCATTACGGGCAGTTAAAAGTTTTTTTAACTCCGCAGCAACAGCCAGCCCCGGGTAAATATGCCCTCCTGTCCCTCCGCCAGTAAAAGCAATGTTTACCATACGGTAACTATAACATATATTTACTTTTTAACCAACTCGCTGATTCCGGTAACTAGTCCTGCAAGATTTTGAATCTCGGAAGGAATTATTATCTTTGTAGCCTGACCATCTGCGACTTTTTGCAGGGTTTCAAGACTTTTTAGTTTGATAAGCGGATCATCGGCATTTACACTCTTTAACATGTTAAGACCGTCAGCCGTAGCTTTCTGAACATTCAAAATTGCCTGCGCTTCACCTTCAGCTTCGCGGATAGCGGCTTCTTTGGCAGCTTCTGCCTGCAGAATAACAGCAGCTTTTTCAGCTTCAGCTTTTAAAATTGCAGATGCTTTCTGGCCTTCTGCAACAAGAATAGCCGATTGCTTCTCGCCTTCTGCCTTAAGAATCAATTCGCGTCTTTCACGCTCTGCTCTCATTTGCTTTTCCATAGCTTCCTGGATACTTTTAGGCGGTGTGATACTTCTAACTTCGACACGATTAACTTTAATACCCCAGGGATCTGTAGCTTCATCAAGAACAATACGCATGCGGTTATTGATCATATCACGGCTTGTAAGGGTTTCATCCAGTTCCAGTTCGCCAATAATACTGCGTAAAGTAGTTGTTGCAAGATTTTCGATAGCGTTCATCGGATTACATACACCGTATGTATATAGTTTAGGATCGGTAATTTGCAGGTAAAGAACCGTATCTATCATCATTGTAACATTGTCTTTGGTAATTACAGGCTGAGGAGCAAAATCCGCCACTTGTTCTTTAAGCGTTACCTGAGCGGCAATCCTGTCTATAAACGGCAGCTTAACATGAATCCCTGTTCCCCAGGTTGTAAAATAAGCTCCAATCCGTTCAAGAACATAAGCATTGGACTGTGAAACAATCCTTACGTTAGCGATTATCAGAATTAAAAGAAAAGCAGATAAAGCGATAATTACATGCATAGTTTTCCTCACTATAAATTATTTTTCTAAGGTATAAACCTAAGATATTAATCCTGGATTAATATCTTATGGTTTACCCTTGGTTTTCAATGAATACTTTTACAATTGCCTGAACGCCTTCTATGCGGATTATTTCGCATTTTGTTCCCTCTGTTAAAATAGACCCATCTTCTGAACGCGCAGACCAAATCTGTCCGTTAACTTTTATTTCTCCCCTTTCAAACTCTGTTATTTGTTTTGTAACAAGAGCAGTTTTCCCGGCAAGGCTGTCAACATTTGTTTTTACATTTCCTGTCTTGAATTTTTTTATTGCAAGAGGACGCGTAAAGAAAAGCAAAACCGCAGAGATAACAAGGAATATCATTGCCTGAAAAACCAATGGTACAGGCAGGAAAGAAATAAAAACCATTATAAGGGCCGCAAGCGCAAACCAAATAGTGGTAAGACCTAATGTAAGCCCTTCGATTACTGCAAAAAGAATGGTAAGTCCAAGCCAAATCCAATGAGAATCAATGCCCACTCCAAAGTCGAACAGTATTTTCATAAGAAAAGGTTAAACCAATTAATAATAATTGTCAAGTATCTGTAAGATACTGTGTATCTTAGATATTACCCCGACATTATTACAGCAAGTAAAACTGAAACATAATGGCAAATAGCGGCGCATAATACAAATAAGTGCCAAATAGCATGATTATTCGGGATTTTTTTTACCAAATAAAACACAGTTCCCAGCGTATACAAACCTCCGCCGATTATCAGCATTATAATAACAGGCATTGGCAAAGTAATAAAAAACATTCTGCCGCCAACGAGCAAAAGCCAGCCCATTGCAATATAGATTAATGTGCTAAGCAGGTTTTTTCTTTTAAATGAAAGTTCAAAAATTATTCCCAGTATTACAAGAGACCATTGGATAGAAAGCAAAGTAATGCCAAAAGCGTTAAGCATATATATAAGAAGGAAAGGTGTGTAAGTTCCTGCAATTAAAATAAATATTGATATATGATCGCAAAGGCGGAGTATTTTTTTTGCATATAGATTCTGAGTACTGTGATAAAGGGTACTGAATACAAACAGCATTAAAAAACTGAATGCATATATCGTAGCTCCTACTATACCTGCAATATTACCGGTTTTTGTACCAATAGCAGAAAGTATCGGAATGGTAGCGATGCAAAAAATCACGCCGATTCCGTGAATTAATGCATTAACGATTTCTTTGTGCAAATCGTTCCGGGTTTCATTTATTTCCATAAAAAATAATCCTTTTTTCTGTTTGCTGTTTCGACACATGAAAATTTAAAATGGTTGCAGAATTATTCAAGGAATTACCTAAACAAATACTTGTGTCATTTGAATATTAACTGTCTTTTTTGCGGATATCAACGCGTTTTATCTTTCCGCTTATTGTCTTTGGAAGTTCTTCTGCAAATTCTATTATTCGCGGATATTTATACGGCGCTGTTACGCGTTTAACATGATTCTGAAGTTCGCGTATCAATTCTCCGGATGCAGAAAAACCTTTTGTCAGAACGATAGTTGCCTTAACAACCTGACCGCGCATGGCATCAGGAACAGCGGTAACAGCGCATTCCAGTACAGAAGGGTGCTCCATTAACGCGCTTTCAACTTCGAACGGGCCAATCCGGTAACCTGAACATTTTATTACATCGTCATTGCGCCCGACAAACCAAAGATAACCTTCTTCATCTCTCCAAGCCATATCGCCTGTTTGATATGTTCCGCTGTTCCATGCTTTATCTGTAACTTCTTTATCTCTCCAATAACCGCGGAAAAGACCCGGAAAATCAGATGAACCTATTACCGGCGGCATATTATCCGGAGCGCAATCGTTTTTTTCATACATGCTTTTGCCTGCCAGAGTAATGCTCATTATACCGGGTATACCTTCATCGCAAACATCGCCGTTTTCATCCAGCAGTTTAAGATCAAATAACGGTGCGGGTTTTCCCATAGAGCCTGGTTTAACAGGAAGCCATTTAAACACTGCCGCCATTACAGATGTTTCGCTCTGGCCGAAACCTTCGCGTATTTCCAGCCCTGTAAGTTCCATAAATTTATTGTATACTTCCGGACTTAACGGCTCTCCGGCAACAGAAGTATGGCGGATAAAGCTAAAATCATAACCGGATAAATCTTCTTTAATAAGATAACGAAACACTGTAGCAGGAGCGCAGAAAGTTACAGGGCGAAGCCTCTGAATTGCATCCAGCATTCCCTTAGGGGTAAATTTTTCAGTATCATAGGCTCCTACTGCAGCGCCGCAAATCCATTGCCCGTAAATTTTTCCCCATGCAAACTTTGCCCAGCCGGAGTCTGTCTGCGTTAGGTGAACACCATTATCTTCTGCGTTATGCCAGTATTTTGCCGTAACAATATGCCCAAGCGGCAGTGAGTGATTATGTATTACCATCTTCGGCATTCCTGTGGTACCGGAAGAAAAATATATAAGCATTGGATCTTCCAATTTTGTAGGAATCCTGGAAAAAACTTCTGATGCTTTTTCTATCTCTGAATGCATATTAATGAAGCCGCCGGGGATTGTACTGCCGATTACTGCAATTTTTTCCAGTTTTGGGCAGTTAGAACGGGAGGTTTCGATGTTATCGAGTAACTCTTTATCGTCTACCGTAATTAAAAGTTTTACACTGGCGATATTACAGCGGTATTCCAAATCTTTTGCTGTTAGCTGATATGTACCAGGGATGCAGATTGCGCCTATTTTTGAAAGAGCGCACATTAATACCCATACTTCAGGACGCTGTTTTAAAATAAGCTTAACTACATCGCCTTTATTTATACCCAGCGATTGAAGCGCATTCGCTGCTTTATCGGAAAGACGTTTCATTTCTGCAAAAGTAAATGATTTCATTTCTCCGGTATCATCTGTCCAGAGCAAAGCAAGTTTTTCAGGCTGCAATCCAGCCCATCCATCTGCGACATCATATGCAAAGTTAAAATCATCCGGCATATTACATTTGTAGTTATTGTAAAAATCTTCATAACTGTCAAAATCGATTCGTGGTAAATAACGCGAAAGTATCTCGTTCATTTTTTTATATCCTCATTATAACTATTCTTGAATAATTGTTAAAAATTGGGCTGTTCCGTTTACAGCGCTTTGACCATGCGGCAAATGAGCATCAAAATAAATTGAATCTCCCTGTGAAAGTATATGTTCTGTTTTTGCCACAACAATTTTTACCTGCCCTTCGACAACAAAGTTAAATTCCTGCCCTGAATGAGAAACAAGAGCAGCAGGCGGTTTTGACGAATCAAGAGTAACAAGCAAAGGTTCGATTGTCCTATGTTTAAAATTATACGCAAGGCTGGAAAATTCATATCCAGGGTAACGTTCAATCATTACGCCTTTTCCTTTACGGCATACAGCCGCGCTGTCCATTCTTGCTTCTTCGCCGGTTAAAAGAACGGTAACGTCTGTATTAAGCCTTCCGGCAATTGTATATAAAACACTGATAGGTATATCAAGTTCGCCTTTTTCATATTTATTATATGTTTCAAAAGATAAACCTATATCTTTTGCCATATCAAGTGCGCTTACTTCCAGTATTTCTCTTAGTTCTTTTATCCTTTCCGGTATATGAGCTACAATTTCATTCATATATCCTCCTAATAAACATACATCCTCCAATTTTTTCCTATTACCTTATCGTCTTTGTTCCGTATTTCTACCGGTAATTGAACATCTTCTGTACCATGAAAACAAAGTCTTTCTTCTTCTGTTCTAAGTCCTATTATTTCATTATTTAAAATCATATTTACAAAATCTGTAATATTATTCAATTTTTTTTCTGAATAGATTCCGTAAATATTGCCATAATTGGCATCCAATGCATCATGAATATCCGACCCCGCAGTTACAGGCTTTCCGATTTTTTTTGCATAACGAAATGCAAGCGCATCGAATGATACATCCTCATGACCGCCGTTAACAGCTTCTATTGCATCCACACAAACGGTCGAAAGAACAATGCGCCGGATATAAGCCCGCTGCCTGAATGGATGTGCATGTACAACACAGCCTCCGGCTTTTTTTACAGCGCGGTACTGTTCCCCTCTTGTCCAGGTTCGAACTTCTGGATGATCAAGCAGCCATTGTTTATCCAGGCCGTAAACAAGATAGTCATCGCATCCGTCGAATGTTTCTTCCCAGCCGAAAAAAACATCTAAACCCTGTCTGTCGCCTTCTTCTTTTGTTTTTTCATATCCGCTGCAAAAACGGTTAACCCACTCATTCCAGGGGAGTTTTCTGGATAATGCAGTATTTGCATTAAAAAAATGATCAGTTACTATAATTCCAGAATAACCTTTGTCTATGTATCCTGCAATATAATCTGCTCCACAGGAAACCGCGCATTTACTGACCCCGGCTGTGTGAAGGTGGGTTTCGTATAAATAAGCCACGATATTTACATCATACAGGAAAAACAGATGAAAATCAATAGAGTTATATTTCTTTTTAATCTGTTATATTAATAATAGGTAATCCTAAAATCGTCTCTCGTCAAAAAACCCAGACCGGCATATAATCGGCGGGCAGGTTCATTGTTTTTTTTAACAAATAATGTTACCCCTTTACCCTGATTTATTAAATTAGAAATAAATTCAAACGCCATCTTACGCGCGATACCCTTGCCGCGAAAATCAGGATGAACAAAAACACCGCCTACCTGATACCTGGAAAAAGAAACTGTGTTAACATTTATTTTTCCTATTATTTGTCCGTTAAGTTCTGCCGCCAATACCAGTCCTTTTGCGATTATATTTACAAGGTTTACCCTGCTTGCCGCTGGACTAAATACTGCTCCTTTTGGAATAACTTCTTCCTGTTCATAAGCAGCCTGTAACGGTGTTATCGCATTGATATCTGTTAAACCGGGCTTTCTTAATACAAGACCGGCCGGCAAAGAATTATCCCCCCCCTGTTTTGGGAGTTTATCCAGATCCATTAAATCGTAATCAAAATAATCCGTTATCTTTCTTCCTGTTTTTTCTATAATTTTATCAAATATAATAACTTCATTTGTTAATCCCTGTATTGAATGTAGCTTTTTTTTGTTAAATACATTTTCAAGAAAAACAGGCGCTGGTATCTCTTTTTTACCGAATAATACAGGTATTAATGTACTTCTGGAGTTGATAAGAAGCGCGGTTATTTCTTTTTTTTTATTTTTTAACAGCCAGACTGAATCATTTGCCGGGCTGCGGGTTAGATATTTTCCGCATGCATTTACATATTTATGTTCATTTCCGCGCAGTAAGTTTTCTACTGCCGGCAGATCAGAATTACTTATTTTTTTCCATTTATATTGTTCACCTGTCATAAGGAAGATTACCAAGCGCCGGAATTCTGCCGATTATGGCGGAAAAACCTGCAGCGAATGATTCAGGCGCATAGCTGTACATGGCAATAGCTCCTGTTACCCATGGAACACTTTCTATATGAACAGGACTTAATACAGAAAGAACTATAACTCTTCTGTTAGAATTCTGCAAAGTCCGTAAAACGCGCAAGTCTGAATGATCTGAAAGGCAAAAAATTATTGTGTCTGCGTTACGCGCAAATGCAGTAATTTCCTGAGGTTCCGTCAAAGCATTAAACCTGTATGTTGATGCATTTGGAAAGGCAGCCCTGCCCCGGGAAAAAAAGTCGGGATACCTTGTGGATCCTGCCAAAAGAACACGGCCTGCATTTTCCCTGGTAATTGGAAAAATAGTGACAGGCGGAACAGGTTTTACAATTGTAACGCTTCTTGCAGCAAGATTCAGGAAAAAAGCTGAACCTTCAGGATCAGGAAGATAAGCTGCAACTCTTGCCGGATCAGGAATATACGGAACGCTTCCGGAACCGCGCAAATATGTTAATTTTAATTCCAGTATTCTGCGTGCAGAGGCTCTTACTATCTGCCTAAAGTCTTCTTCCTGTCTCATTGACTGCGAAAGGAATGTCCATACCTGATCATTTAAAAACGGTGTATTGGAAAACATTATTATATCGTTACCTGCAATGATAGCCTGCTTTGCAGTAAGCGCCATATTACGCAGGTAAGATGTAGCGCCAATCATGTTTAAATCATCTGTTATTACAACTCCGCTGAAACCAATTCTGTCACGCAATACATCGCGCAGAAAATATGAAGAAAGGGAAGCCGGTGTAGAACCTCCGCCTGTTAACGGGAAGGCAAGATGTCCGCTCATTACTACAGGAAGCCCTTCTGCAACAAGCATTCTGTAAGGTATCAGTTCTCTTTCCCATAAAGTATCGATTGATATTTCTATTCTTGGAAGAATGCCATGAGAATCAAGCGCTGTATCTCCATGACCGGGAAAATGTTTTGCAGTAGGAATTACGCCTGCAGCAAGCTGTCCTCTCACAAAAGCTGCACCGAAAATTCCTGCTCGTACAGGATCGCTTCCAAATGCACGCGGTCCGATTAAAACAGAATCGCGGTTAGTAAAAAGATCGATAGTAGGAGCAAAATTCATATTGACGCCAAGAAGAGCCAATTCTTTTCCTATATAATAGCCGGAAAGATATGCATCACGCGGATAACCAGATGCGCCAATCGCCATATTCCCAGGAGTCTCGGAAGTATTTCCTTTTATATGCCTAACCCATCCGCCTTCCTGGTCTGTTGCAACAAGAAGGGGAATATTAAAAGCGCCCTGCAGACTTGCCCGCTGTAATAACCCGACAGTTCTTGCAAGCCTTTGAGTATCATTTGTATTCCAGCCGAATATTTTTACCCCGCCAAGATTTCTTTGCCTGATCCAATCCATTATCAGCGGAGAAGGGTCTTCACCTACCCAGCCAAGCATAAACAATTGCGCAAGAGCCTGATCGTCTGTCATTGCGCTTTCTATCGCAGCGGCAATTTCCTGCGGAGTACCAGAATCATTAAAACTCAACCCAAACAAAGGCGCAGAAATAAGAAGAAAAATTAAAAAAGAAGACCTCACGCAGACCTCGAACCAACGGTTCGGCAGAGGCGCAGAGGACGCAGAGAGAGAAAATAAGTGTTTTCTACTTATAAAAACTCTGCGATCTCCGCGTTCTCCGCGTCTCCGCGAGAAAAATTTGGGATTAATTTGCATCGAGGTATCCTGCGGCGTTGTGAGCGGCTGTTGCGCCGTCGGCGGCAGCTGTTACCACCTGACGAAAAACACCGCTTCTAACATCGCCGGCTGCAAAAAGGCCTGTAATGTTAGTTGCCATCTTTTGATCTGTTATAATATAACCGTTTTCATCAAGTTCTATTTTAAAATCTGCAGTACTAACCAATGAAACCTGCGGAACAGTTCCGGCAAAAATAAAAACTGCGTCTGTTTCTTCTTCGTACGCTGAAACGTCAGTATTAGCGGTAACTGTATCAGCCAATATAACAGATTTTACCTTATTATCGCCTTTTATTTCTTTTATAATTGTATTATAACGCACTGTAATATTCGGATTTTTAAGAGTTCTTTCTACAAGGGATTTTTGCGCCCGGAAACTGTCACGGCGGTGAATCAATATAACTTTATCTGTTAATCTTGAAAGATAACGGGCTTCATCACATGCCGCATCTCCGCCGCCGACAACAAATATTTTTTTGCCTTTAAAAAAGTTTCCGTCGCATGTTGCGCAGTAGGAAACTCCCTTTCTGGAAAATTCTTTTTCTCCCGGAACATCAAGCAGGCGGGGTTTTGCACCTGTTGCCATAATTACAGCCGATGCTCTGAGTATTGATCCGTCTTCCAGGTTTACAAGAAAAATACCGTTTTCTTTTTTAAGTGAACAAACTGAACCGGATAGAAAAACAGCGCCAAAATTTTCTGCCTGCTGATGTAAATTAACAGCAAATTCAAACCCTGATTTTTGTTCCAAAAAACCGGGGTAATTTTCCAGAACATCAATAACCAGCGCTTGTCCGCCGTAAGAAAGCTTTTCAATAACAAGAACCTTTAAGTTTGCCCGCGCCCCGTACTGCGCAGCAGTAAGCCCTGCTGGACCTGCGCCAATAATAATTATATCAAAATCAGTCATCTTTGCTCCTGAAACATCTTACAACTATTGCCATTTAAGTTATAATAAATTGTGAACTTAAAACCGTCAATTACGCTGGCGTTCATTTTATTAATTTTTGTTTCACAGGCAGTAATTTACCCGCAGAACAGACAGGTTTTCCCTCGAATTGAACCTGATGAAAAAGCTCTTTATTTCCATAATCTTGGTAAAAAACCAGGAGGCCACACATGGATGGAACTTGCAGAAATTGCACTTTGGGCTTCCGGCAATACTGCAGCTTCAAACCTTGAAAGATTAAGAACAGCAGTTACCGCTTTTAACAATCTGCCGGACATTCCCTCTTCAGAAAAGGAAAAAGCCGAGTTTATACTGACTTTTTTACATAGAAATATTTTACGGACATATTCCATTTATCAAACCAGAGTTGATACCGCTTTAACAAGCGGCACTTTTAACTGCGTTTCCTCCGCTGTTTTATACATGATATTCTGCGAAGCTGCAGGAATTAAAACAAGCGGAGTAATAACAAAAGATCATGCTTTTATAATCGTTCATATTGATGGTCAGGATATTGATGTTGAAACGACAAACCGTTTTGGATTTGATCCCGGCAACCGAAGAGAGTTCCATGATCAATTCGGAAGATTAACAGGATTTTCGTATGTACCTGCGCAGAATTACCGCGATCGTCAGACAATCAATAAAATAGAACTTATCTCTTTAATTTTTAAAAATAGAATAGCAGATAATGAAAGAAGAAATAATTTTTCCGATCCTGTTCCTCTTGTTATTGACCGGTTCTTTTTACTTTTGGGCGAGGCGTTAAACTCATCTGGAGTTTATTCATCTGAATCATTGTTCGCGGATCCCCATAAGGAACTTTTAGACAGATTAATTAATTACGGCGCTTCATTATTAAGGGCAAACAGGGAAGAAGACAGTTTACGCTGGGCAGAAATTGCTTCATCAAGATATCCTGATCCTGATATAAACCGATGGCAGGAGTATACATTTACCGCTGTTCATAACAGGATAACAAGATTTATAAGAGACAGAAGAATTGAAGATGCAAAGAATTTTCTGGAAACTAATAAAAGTTTGTTATCTGAATCAAATTATGATCATATATATAATTTAATCAGGATTAATATGGCAGTTGAATACCATAATCGTTTTGCCGCTGAATGGAACAGAAGAAACTACGACGAAGCAGAAAGAATTCTAAACGAAGGACTTGCAGAGTTCCCTGACAACAGGCAATTACTAAACAACAGAGAAACTGTTAATAGACATAGGGCACAAAGACAATAAGACCTCACGCAGAGGCACAGAGGCGCTGAGACCGCAGAGAATATAATAAGGTTGATGATAGAAATCTAGTCTTAACCCTCATTCTTTCTCCGCGTA
>Ga0123356_10000785_pt1 | contig 35181 bp, 24 predicted proteins | sample TergutEmb28metaG_2_FD_92546 | JGI IMG/M metagenome (GOLD analysis project Ga0123356, IMG submission 92546) | Embiratermes neotenicus P3 segment gut microbial communities from Petit-Saut dam, French Guiana - Emb289 P3 | ecosystem: Host-associated > Arthropoda: Insects > Digestive system > Gut ...
AACTGATTACAGAACTTTCAAAAAAAACAGGTCAGGTTGTAGTAATAATTGATGAATATGACAATCCTCTCCTGAGCACGATAGACAAACCGGAAGTCAATAAATCAATCAGGGAAGAATTAAAAGGGTTTTACAGCGTAATAAAACAAAATGACAGACATATAAGATTTTCTTTTATCACCGGTATAACCAAATTCTCGCAGGTAAGTTTATTCTCCGGCATGAATCAGGTAAAAGATATATCCATGATAACCGAATATTGTGATATATGCGGCATAACGCAAGAGGAGCTTGAGAATAATTTCGCTCCAGAAATTGAAATGTACGCAAAAATACACGGCGGTCGGGATAATTACCTTGATAAGCTAAGAGAATACTACAATGGTTATTTTTTTGTTGAGAAAGGAATGTCTGTTTATAACACATACGGACTATTAAATCATTTTGACAGTATCGCAAAATTTGAACCGTTCTGGAGTAAAACCGGCTGGCCTACATTCATAGTTAAATATTTTGAGATGAAAAATGTTAATGCCGCAGAGTTAGAAGAAGCGGAAATGGAAGCCGATGACTTCGGCGATTACAGGGATGATTCTATTACTTTATTTCCGCTGTTGTATCAGGCAGGGTATCTGACTATTTCCGGTTATGATGAAGTAACAGGCTATTACAAGTTAAATTACCCGAACATCGAAGTCCGCCAGTCTTTGGCAAAATTCCTGTCAAGACAATACTCTAAAGCCGATGAAATACTAAAGAAATCTACATCTACAAAGCTTGTAAAATCCCTATTGGAAGGAAAACCGCAGGAATTTTTTTCGATATTAAAAATGTATCTTAACAAGGTAGATTATTCCCTTAGCAGCAAAATCACCGAATACTACTTTGAGTTCGCAGTTTCCAACATAATCAATATGCTTGGTTTACGCTGCTGCAACGAAGTGCATACTGCAAATGGCAGGATGGACAGTGTAATCTTCGCAGGAGATTACATATATATTTTTGAATTTAAAATAGACAAACCTGTAGAAGACGCTATGTGGCAGATCGAAGATAAAGACTATGTTTCCATATACGCTGACAGCGGAAAAAAACTTGTAAAGGTCGGGATTGTTTTTAGCAGGGAATTACGGAACATTGTTGAATGGGCGGTGGGGAATTAGGAAGCCGCGTCAGCGCGGAGAACGCTCAAAAAAAGGCTGTCCTTTCGACAGCCTTTTTTATTATATTACTGCAAGCTGCAGACAGCATAGCAGTTATTAGAAACCAACGGTAATACCAATGGGAATTGCAAAGTTGATAAATTTGCTTCCGTTGTAAGCATCACCGGAACCATCAGACCAGAGTTTAAATCCGGCAAAGAAGGATGCGCCGCCCGCGCTGAATTCAATGTAGGGGTTAATGTGCCAGCCGAATGCGGAAGGATATATAACATTGAATCCAGATTGTCTTTCGGTAAACTCACCAGAAAATCCAATGCCTGCGCTAAAAAAGACACTGAGACTGTCGTTGATTGCAAATGAGGGGAGCACATCAAGCAGCATGGTAAAGGGCATATCATTTGTTAAGCTTGTATTGGTAGCGATAGTTCTTCTTACTATGCTTCCGCCAAAAGAAGCTACAGCTCTGAATTTAATACCAAAATCTCCGACGGTAACTTCTAAACCTAAACCTGCAGCAATTGGTGAATTATATGTATAATCATAGGTTGCATTTGATGCTTTTACAGGCAATGTATAAGAAAAACCAACATCAAGACCAATATTATTAATCGCTGTTAATCCAAAATATGCAAATATTGAAGAAGCATCAGCTTCCTGTTCAGCAATATCATAGGTATTTGAAGCACCCTGGAAGGTAACTGCAATATTTCCAAAGTCAAAATTTAAATCTAACTGAGCTGTAATTGACTTATAAACATCTGCCGCCGCTCCTCCGGGAATAAACGGAATAGCAATGTTTACGCCTATCATGTCTATAGGGTTAATGGAGAGCATTGCACCGTAACCGCCAAAACCGCCGTAGAAGGCATTAAGATACATGAGACCGAAGTCATAATATGCATCTGATGGACCCCATGCCAGATTGGGGTTTGCAGCACCGGCATCGCCTGCGCCAAGATAGAAGCCATAAGCTGCCACGCCGTCTTTTGCAAAGAAACCGTCTCCGCCGCTTCCGCCGATTATAAGTTTGAATTGTTTAATGGGGCTCCACCATGCATTGCCGGATAAACCGGTTAAGAACGGGACGCCAGGCACTCCGATATCTAAAATATCATAGCGAATCCAGCCGCCGAATGTACCGGAATCAGTTTCGCCGGATACTTCCAGACGCGCGCGTGACAGAGAACCGGTTGCTTCTAAATCAGCAGTGTCGCCTGCTAAGTTCTTTGCCGTGCTGCCTTCGAGTACATTTACTGTACCGATTACTGCGCCGCTGATATCAATCGCAAAAGCGCCGCTAACAATAAGTGCGAACATAACTGAAATTGCCATCAGTTTTTTCATACTATCTCCTCCTGAAAAATTCGGGTTAAACAGCGTTAACTGCTTTTCCCGCTCCTTGCTTGGCTAGCCATAAAAAATCGAACATTTTTTTATAACATAACCTTCTGAATGAAAGCAGCGATCAACGACCGCCGTAATCTTTCATTTATTAAATTAATAACACAATTTTAACAATACTGTCAAGTTCCTTTCCCGCCCATTGCCGGCATGTTAACTATACACTCAACATCCGTTCTTTTAAAAACTCAGATACAGTCATTCTGTGTACGCCTAGCTTACGCCCAATTTCGCTCTTAGATATTTTATTATCAAGAAGTTCCTGTATTTCTTTTTCATACCCTGAAAGTTTTACACGAGAAGATTTCTTGCCGGAAGGACGGCCAAGAACCACCCCTTCTGCACGTCTGCGGGCAAGCGCTTCTTTTGTCCGCTGAGAAACAAGGTCTCTTTCAATTTCTGCGGATAAACCAAATGCAAAAGCAAGAACTTTTGACTGGATATTATCGCCAAGTCTGTAATTATCCTTAATTGTCCATACCAAGACACCTATTTCCATTAAGCGATTTAATATAGACATGATCATAAATAGACTTCTTCCCAGGCGGGACAATTCAGAGCAAACTATTAAATCATTTTTCTTAACTACAGCAAGAAGCGGTCCCAAAAGCCTTTTTTCCGGCGATTTAGTTCCGCTGATTTTTTCTTCTATCCATTGTTCAATTTTTAGATTGTTTTTTGAACAAAACCGCTCAATCTCAAACCGCTGATTATCCACAGTTTGCTTATCTGTGCTTACCCTGATATAACCGTATATCATAATGCCTCCAAAATATATATTTAGTTATATATCGTCATAATAATCGAATTGCGCATAACTAAATTATGTGTAAAGAGGCATTGAATTCAGACAGGCGGTAAACTTATTACAGATTAACACCGGCGGCTTTCATGTTGTCTTTTATTTCGTTAAAAACTTTTGCAATAGACGGATCAAAATGCTTGCCGGAGCCTTTTTCTATAATGTCAACTGCTTCTTCATGGGAAAAAGCTTTTTTATACGGACGTTCGGAGACAAGAGCATCATATACATCTATGATTGCCATTATGCGTCCCTGAAGCGGGATGTCTGTTCCCTTTAAACCGTAAGGATAACCTGAACCATCCCAGCATTCATGATGATAAGCCGCAATCATTTTTGCATTGTAAAGAAAATCTGCATCTCCTGTCTGCTGAATTGCCTTATCAAGAATACGCTCTCCTGCAATCGAATGCATTTTCATTGTTTTAAACTCATCTTCTGTCAATGGTCCGGGCTTGTTTAAAATGGAATCTGATATTACGATTTTTCCCAAATCGTGAAGACGGGCGGAAGAAACTACCGACTTCATGTTCCAGCCGCGCATTTCTTCGGCATATACTCCTTTTTCCATCATGGCGTCGATTAATAATTTAAAATATACGGAAGTACGATCAATATGACCACCGGTATTTTTATCGCGGTTTTCGACAAGATCAGCCATAGTGTATACAATGCCGTTCTGCAGCAGCACAAGCTGTTCTGTGCGTTTTGCAAGCTGCTCGGTACGTTCACGGATAAGCATATCAAGCTGCAGATGATTTTTGATACGGTTAAGAAGCACCGGTTCAGAAAACGGCTTTAAAATAAAATCTACTGCTCCCAGCTCTATGCCGTGCGCTTCGCTTACTGCATCTGTGCGGCCTGTCAGAAAAATAACAGGGATTTCCGAATAGGAAGGATTTGCCTTTAATAACTTCATTGCATCAAACCCTGTCATTTCCGGCATTTCTATATCCAGCAAAATTAAATCCGGGTGGAACTTTTCCAAAGCAGTAAACATTTTTACTGCGGAAGACAATGCAATTACCCGATACTGTTTTGACAGCGTTTCTTCCGCTACGGTAAGGTTTGTAGCGTTATCATCTACTAAAAAAATAGTTTTTTGCATACACTCTCTCTTTTATTTAATATTTTTTCTTATACCATCCAGCAATACAGACGGCACAATAGGCTTGCCTATAACCTCAAGCGCTCCTGCTTCCAAAGCGCCGGCTATAACCTTTTCATCTACCCAGCCTGTAAGAAATACAACGGGGATTTCTTTCCATTTTGGATTTTCTTTTAATTTGACAATTGCTTCAAGACCGGTCATATCCGGCATTTCTATATCCAGCAGAATTAAATCCGGGTTCTTTTTTTCCAAAAGCAAAAACATCTTTTGGGCAGAAGGCATTGTCAATACCTGATATTCCACTTCCAGTACAGAAGCAGCCATTGTTAAATTGGCATCATTATCATCAACAATAAATACTAATTTTTGCATTGCGTCACCCGTACAAACTCTTAAAGTCTTCTTTTATAAGGCGTAATTCTTTCGCAATCCTTATATGCTTTGCAATTTTATCGTTTAATTCTTTTGGTTTAAAAGGTTTAATAATAAAATCCGATGCTCCAAGCGTCATGGCTTCATTTACATTATCAAGCGTCCCTTCTGTAGTAATGATAACAATTGGAGTATCTTTATAGTCAGCCATCGCTCGTATCATTGGAATAAGATCGAAGCCGCTTAATACAGGCATAATATAATCCAGCAGGATTAAATCCGGTCTTTTGTTCCGTAAAAAATCCATTACATCTTCTGATTTTGACAGAATAAAAACTTTGTACTTGTCCTGTAAAGCATATTGCATTGCCCTAAGCATACTGGAAACATCGTCAACAACAAGAACGCTTGGCTTGTTACCATTGCCGTCATCCTGCGCTGAATCCTTGTTTTTCTTGGGATTCAGATGGCTTTCGATACTTTCGATTAATTTTGTAGCAGAAAAAGGTTTGACCACATAATCGACTGCCCCAAGACTAAGACCCTTAACAACGCTTTCCCTGTCGCTGTTGCCTGTCAAAAAAATAACAGGAATATCAGAATAACGGGGATCGGCTTTTAAGCTTTTAATTGCTTCGTAACCGTCTATATCCGGCATATTTACATCCAGCAATATCAGCTCTGGTTTAAAAAATTCAAGAAATTCATACATCTTAAGAACAGATTCTGCCGGAAAAATTTCATATTTTTCCTTGAGTCTGGTTTTTACCGTCATAAGACTGTAATTGACATCATCAACATAGATAATTTTTCTGCGGCCCTTTGTAATCTCGGTTGCTGTCTGATAATTGCTCCTATTCATAACTCCATACTCCTCCTTATTTAATTAAATCAGAAAGTTTTTGAACAATCTGAGTAAAATTCATTATGTCGACGTTATCCCTCAGCCAATCGGCAAGGCCGTCATCTGCTTCATATTTATATTTTTCCATCTCCGCCATTGCTTCATCCGCTCCATCCATGTCATAACTTTTGCAGGCAGTCAAAAGTTTTAACAGCAATTCGGTATCCGGTTTGTCTTTTTTTGGCTTTGGGTTTTCTGCTTCAATACAATTCAGCAAATCATCAATATCCAAAACCAGTTTTTTTGTGTTTTCAAGAAAAGCCGGATTATGCTTTTTAATATAACCGAAATCGCCGGATTTTGCAGCCTCTTCAAGCGCTTTTGCGTCTTTTCCGGTTAGTTCAGCGCAAATATCCAAACTTGTCCCCTTTATACCATGGACTTTTATTTTATAAATTTCAAGTGTTTCCTCGCTGACTTCCTCAACTACGCTCAGCATAGACCGGACGCTTGCCGCGTATGAACGTAAAACCTTTAAATATGTTTTTTCATCGCCTTCATAACGCTCAAGCCCCTTGTTAATATCCAGCCCGGCAATCTCCCTATTTAACAGAATTCCTGGTAAATCCGCAAGGTACCCCGCAGCGACGCTTTCTGCCTGCTCAAAATCACTGTGAAGCACAAATCCCATGATTGTATCCAATACTTCTTTAGTCTCTTTTGTGTGTTTTTTTATTTCGGCAATGGCGTCCAAAGCGCCTTTTCTGTTATAATCCGCGCACATTTCCTTAATTATCCTGAATTTTGAACGAAGATTGTAGATATCGTCGTCTGTATAAACAGGGTCAGAACTGCTTTCATCCCGCCTTGATTCCAGTTTTTCAAGTAAAACATGCAAATCGTTAATAAAACCCGGAGTGGATGCAGTAATCTGTTCAACATTCTGTTCCCGTCCGCATTTTTCCAGATTGTATGCCAGTTCCGCAAGAACCGTTTCGCCGATATTCCAAAGGGAACTTTTAATCCCATGCACGGTAATTGTGAATTTCCGTAAAACCTCTTCTTTATTTTCGATATTGTCAAAGCCTATGTTTTTTTGATTTTCCAGCCATGTGATAGCTTTGCGGGCATCCCTTATAAAAGATTCCAGCAAAAGAGAATCCATGAACGGCTGCGGCGCAGGTATGCCGTTAGTTTCTGCCTTTTGCCGCCTGGCAGCTTCGATTGTTTCCGGCGATTGTTTATCGCGGATAAGTTTATTCAGAACGGAATTTAACTGGCGAATATCAATTGGTTTGGAAATAAATTCATCAAAACCGTTTTGCAGGAAGACATCTGCCTGTCCTGCCACTGCATTGGCAGTCAATGCGATAATTGGAGCTGTATAGCCGGAATTACGCAGATATTTTGTTGCTTCAATGCCGTCCATTTCCGGCATCATATGATCCATAAAAATAATATCATATACTTTGCCGTTATTAACTTTATCAATAGCTTCCTGCCCGCTCATGGCTGTATCAATTTGCAGCTTGTACAGTTTCATAAGACCAACTGCAACATACAGATTTGTTTCTACATCATCAACAATTAGAACGCTTCCGTAGGGCATTGGGTCGCGTGCAATTTGCCCCCTCTTTCTGTGCGTAATATAATTCATGCGGAATTGCCGCAGGTTTGCAACAACTTCTTTTCCCAGAACTTCAGTATCTATTGTTTTTTGCGGAAGGCGGACAATAAAGTATGTGCCTATTTCCGGTTTGCTTTCTACAAATATATCACCATCCATAAGATGCACCAGGCGCTGAGTAATGGCAAGACCAAGACCGGTGCCTTCTATGGAGATATTTTTATCACGGTTAAAACGGGAGTATTCATCAAACAGCTTGCTTAGCTGATCTTTTGTCATGCCATGACCGGTATCACGCACGCTTAGCATCAGCGTTACGCCTTCTTTTGTGTTAATGGAAACAACAGACAGGGTAACTTTGCCGGCATCAGTATACTTGAATGCATTGGAGAGCAGATTGTTTAAAATCTGTTTAATGCGAAGCTCATCGCCTATTAATTTTGCGGGGACATTTTCGTCTACATGAAGTTCAAACTCAATCGGTTTGCTGTCTATCCGCATCATGTTAAGATGAACGGAGTCATTTATTAAGCTTGCAACTTTATATTGCGCCGGCATAATGTCCAGCTTACCTGCTTCTATCTTGGAGAAATCCAATATATCATTGATTATCCCAAGAAGCAAATCACATGAACTGTAAATCTTGCCTAAACCTTCTTCAATTTCGGCAGGAAGCGTTTCGTATTGAATAAGAATTTCTGTTACGCCCAAAATAGCATTCATTGGAGTGCGTATTTCGTGGCTCATGTTTGCAAGGAAGGCAGACTTTGTCTGGCTGGCAGTTTCAGCTGCTTCGCGCGCTTTGCGCCGTTCAGAACCGGAAATCGCCAACGCCATCAAGTCGGCAAGAGATGAAGCAAAGTTTTGTTCTTCTATTGCCCATTCGCGTTTTTCATGAAACTCCCCGCAAAATTCCTGTTCAACACAGACAACCCCGACAAACTTGCCGTCAATGCGTATCGGAGAATCAAGAGCGGCGCATAAATTATCGTATCCTTCAAAGTTACTGGTTATTAGTTTACATTCCGCAGGATTATTCATGATAATTATTCTTTCAGATTTCAGGAGGTTCATGTATTCCTGGTTGGCGAATAAATCTATGCTGTCCAGGACAGATAATTCTCCGGCAAGCACATTGTAATGAGAAATGTTTTCCAGATACCCTGTCTCTTCCGAGAACATCCATACTCCTACATAACTGGTATTAAGCGCGTTGCCGCCGTCCTTTGCAATAACATCGGCAGCATCCTTAAGAACTCCCGTGGAAATAGTCGGCGATTTTGTAATATTTGCCAATGCATCGCTTAATTTTTTGGAAGATTCATAGCGGGATGCCATTCTTTCTTCCACTTCTTTACGCTTGGTTATGTTACGCGCTATGCCCATAATTCCAACTACATTTCCATCCAGCATGAGCGGCATTTTAATTGTTTCATAATAAGGTTTAGTACCGTCGACACATGGTATTCGTTCTTCCAGCGCAAGCGTGCGTCTTTCCCAGATAACTTTTCTGTCAACTGAGTTAAACCCTTCCGCTTCTTCTGCAGTTACTCCCAATCCTTCCTCATCGCTTTTCCCGACAAGGTCATCAATGTCTTTGCCAAAATGTTCAAGAAACGCCTTGTTGCAGTGTAAAAAATTCAACTGCGAATTTTTGGTAAAAATAAGATCCGGAATAGAATCAAACAATGTGGTAAGAGTGGTTGTTTGCAGGGCAAGTTCATAAGTCCGTTTTTCTACAAGTTCTTCAAGTTTCTTGCCGGTATGGCGGCTTCTTCCAAAAAGAATAATTACAAGGAAGAGCACGCATAAAGATAAAACAATTGAACCTATCAATAGCGGCATCTGCGCCTGTATCAATTTCAGGCGATAGTCGTATGTCTTGTGCCGCCATTGTTCCGAAATTGCCTTGGTATCAATCAATATAAGCGCTTTGTCAATGATAGAGCGTAATATTTCGTGATTTTTATTTATCCCGAATGTGGAATCAAAGTAGTTTTCGAACATGATGTTTACTTTAAAATTTGGAAGCTCCAGATAGTTGGTTAAATGCAATAAAGCGGTAAAACTGTTCATTACCATATCTACATCGCCTTTCGTAAGAGCATCAATCGCGGCTCCTTGATTTTCGTATTCTATGGTATTAAGATGATTCGGAAACCATCTGAAAAAGAATTCGGAGTGTGCGGTACCCTTGCTAACCCCAACTCTTTCTGAATAGACCCTGTTAACATTAATATTGCGGTAATCTACCCGGGATATAAGCACAGACTGATCTGTCATAAATGCATTGACCGGCCATATAAAACGTCCTTCGCGATCTGTTGTTTGTATTAGTTCGGAAACAATATATATTTCTCCGTTTTCAAGCATGCGAAGCAGCTCGTAAAAATCTGTACGCTCATCGTTAACAATGGAAAATTTAAATCCCGTAAGCGATTCCAGCTGCTCCAGCGCATCAAAGCATATTCCCTGCCATTCCCTGCTACGGGTGCTAAAAAAACTAATAGGATAATTATCATATTCTGCCCCAAACGGTATAACAGGATTATCTTTTATATACTGTTTTTCTTCTTCAGTGAGCCTCATATACAGCTTGTTTCTTAAATAATCCTGATACCCCTGATCATATAATTCGCTTAAGTAGCGAATGCCGCCGTTTTCCAGGGCTTTTTGCACAGCGGAGATAATCGGTTCAAGCTCGCTGTTTTGCGTTGACAGGGAAACAGGAGAGTATATCAGCGGAAAAAATTCTGATACTACAACATCGCCGTAAACGTCAAAAAAATCTTCCTGCACGCCTTCTGTGATAAGCGCATCAGCTTCTCCGCTTTTTAGAAGATCGTATACTTCATCGTATTCAAGAACGTATACAGGATCAAATGTTCCGCCGGAAAAAAACAGAACATCGGCTGTAATTGTATTTTTTTCCTGAAGCACATAACGCGGCTTGCGTGTTTGGCGAATTTCCGAAAAAGGACTGCTGCCTGCAATACGATAATATTTTATTGAGCGCTGTGCTATGGCATCTGTCATAAAGTAAGTTTTTCGGCGTTCTTCGTTTGCTGTTAAATCGCCGGAAAAATCTATCTCTTTGCTTTCCATCCCGTCAAGCAGCCCATGCCAGGAAAAACGCTGCGGAACAAACGGAATGCCGAATAATTCAGAAAGCCATCTGCATACAAGCGCGGAGTACCCGCTTACTTCTCCGCTTTCATTAAGAAATGTTTCTGTACTGGGTATCATCCCATAGATAAAATAATCTTTTTTTTCAAGAATTGCTTCTATTGCTTTTATCTCTTCGCTGGTAATACCTGGAATGTCACGATACTCAGAAAATGAAAGCCGGACATCTGATTCATTATTATCTGCGCTGCTGCAGTCAGAAACAAAAATTAATATCAGCGCCATTGCTATTACGGGAAGTATGGGGAACACCCTTAAAAAAAATACTTTTTTTATTTTCATTATGTTACCTCTGTATTGGTTAACTTCAGCGACCCGGCATATTCTGCCGCAATATTTTGCGCTTCCTCAAATTCACTATGAAGCACATGCTTCATAATGCTATCCAGAACATCTCTTGTTTCTTTTGAGCAGCTTTTAATATCAGAAATTACTGCCAAAGTGCCTTTTCTGTTGTAATCCGTACACAATTCCTGAATCTCCAGAAGCTTATTGCGCAGATTTTCAACATCTTCCTTGCTCACCGAGAGGTTAATGCCGCTGTATTCTTCCCGTTTTAACTCAAGTTTTTCCAGTAATGCGCGCAGGCTGTTTAAAAATTCCGGAGCAGTTGCTTTTATAGTTTCAATATCCTGCTCCCGCCCTGCCTTTTCCAAATTAAGCGCAAGCCCTGCAAGCGTCGATTCGCCGATATTCCACAGAGAACTTTTTATGCCGTGCACTACAACGGTAAATGCCCGCAAATCGTTTGCATGTTCGCATTGTTCTTCCAGTATAACCACAGCTTTATTGGCATCCCTGATAAAAGATTCCAGAAGCAATAAATCCATCTGCGGAAAAAGAACTTTATCGTTTGATTCCGCCTGCTGCTTGCGCGCAGCTTCGATTACTTCCGGCGGCTGTTTATCCCGTATCAGTTTGTTTAAAATAGAGTTCAATTGGCGTATGTCTATCGGCTTGGAGATAAACTCATCAAAACCATTCTGCAGAAAAACATCTGCCTGCCCTGCTACTGCATTGGCTGTCAATGCAACAATTGGGGCATTATATCCTGAATTCCGCATTCTTTTGGTCGCTTCAATGCCGTCCATTTCCGGCATCATGTGATCCATGAATATAATGTCGTATACTTTGCCGCTATTAACTTTATCAATTGCTTCCTGCCCCATCATTGCAGTATCTATCTGCAGCTTGTAAAGTTTCATAAGACCGACTGCAACATACAAATTTGTTTCTACATCGTCAACAATCAAAACGCTTCCGTAAGGCATTGGGTCGCGTGAAATTTTCCCCCATTTTCTAAGCGACATATAATTCATGCGGAATTGCCGCATATTTGCCACTTCTTCTTTTCCCAGCACTTCCGAATCTACTGTTTCCTGCGGAAGACGGACTACAAACAGCGAACCTTTACCCAGCTCGCTTTCCACCTGAATATACCCATCCATAAGATTTACAAGACGCTGAGTTATGGACAAACCCAGCCCGGTGCCCTCTACGGTAATATTCTTTTTAATGTTAAAGCGGGAATAATCTTCAAACAATTTGCCCAGCTGTTCTTCGGTTAAACCATGACCTGTATCACGTACGCTTAACACAAGCGTTACGCCTGCCTTATCGGGGTATGCCCATTTTACCTGACCGCTCATTGTATGGTCAGGCAAATACGAAAGAAGAGGTATTGCTTCAGAAGCAACGGACAATGTAACTTTGCCGGCGTCGGTATATTTAAACGCATTGGAAAGCAGGTTGTTTAAGATTTGTTTAATGCGAAGCTCATCGCCGACTAATCTTGCGGGGACGTTTTCGTCTACATGAAGTTCAAATTCAATGGGTTTGCTGTTGATTCTCATCATGTTAAGATGAACGGAGTCATTTATCATGTTTGCAACTTTATATTTTGCGGGCATAATATCCAGCTTGCCTGCTTCTATTTTGGAGAAATCCAGTATGTCGTTGATAATGCCAAGAAGCAAATCGCACGAACTGTAAATTTTGCCCAAACCTTCTTCTATCTCGGCAGGAAGCGATTCTATCTGAATAAGGATTTCGGTTACGCCCAAAATGGCATTCATTGGAGTGCGTATTTCGTGGCTCATGTTTGCAAGGAAAGCGGACTTTGTCTGGCTGGCAGTTTCAGCGGCTTCGCGCGCTTTGCGCCGTTCAGAACTGGAAATTGCCAGCGCCATTAAGTCGGCAAGAGAAGAGGCAAAGTTTTGTTCTTCTATTGCCCATTCGCGTTCATTTGGGTATTTATCGCAGAGCACCTGTTCAACGCATACCACACCAACCAGTTTGCCGTCTATATGTATGGGAGCGTCAAGCGCGGCGCATAACCGGCTGAAATATCTTTCAAATGCAACCGACATCTGCTTGCATTCTTCCGGATTGTTCATAACAATTAACCGTTCAGATTTTAAAAGCTTTAAATATTCCTGCCGGTTAAACATATAACTTTTATCTTTAACGGGATTTTTGCCGGTATAGCCGTCATAGCAGGAGATACATTCAAGAACATTTTCTTCCTCTATGTAACTCCATATCCCGACACAAAAGGTATCAAGAGCAATGCATCCTTCCTGTGCCAGATCATCTGCTGCGGCTTCCAGATTCCCCAAAGAAATAGCCTGAGATTTGGTAAGCTTTGCCAGCGCGTCATTTAATGTTTTTGCGTATTTATAACCGGATACCATTTTAATTTCTATTTCTTTATGTTTTGTAATATCATGCACTATTCCCAAAACGCCGATTACATTGCCGTCTACCACAAGCGGAGTTTTAGTTGATTCTATAAGAGGAATAGTTCCGTCTGCGCGCGGAACACTTTCTTCGACTACTGTTATATTGCCTTCTAAAATAACCCTGCGATCCCACCTTCTGAACTCTTCCGCTTTACTAAAAGACACTCCAAGCCCTTCCTCATCGCCTTTCCCTATAACATCTTCCTTGGTGCGTCCAAAATAATCCAAAAAACTTTTATTGCATTGTATATAACGTAAATTTAAGTCTTTTATATAGATAGGATCCGGAATTGAATCGAATAATGTAGTAAACGTGGTTGTCTGAACCTTAAGTTCATTTGTCCGTTTTTCGACAATTTCTTCCAGCTGCTTACCGGCGCGGCGGCTTCTTAAAAAGAGAATTGCAACAAGAATTATTACCAACAGGGACAGAATACATGTTCCAATCAGCCACGGTATTATATAGGGCATTAGCTGTATCCTCCAGGGCAATCTCCCAAAGCAGACACAATCTTTTTAAAATCTCCGCGCAGCAGATCTACAGAAATTCCGTCCAGCATATTATTTATTTTAAGCGTCCAGCTTTTCTGCGCTAAATCTGCCAAAGCTGTCTTTGCGGTTTTAATATTAAAATTTTCACACGCCCTCTTGATATCGTCCAGCTTCTGCTGCAGGTAAGCTGCATCTTCATCAGAAATTTCCATAGGGTCGTCTGTTTCAGCCGTTTTAAATTTATCGATTAAAACCTGCAGCGCATCAATAAGCGCGGATGTTTCATCTGCTATTGCGGAAAAATTTCCTGCGCTGCCGGCATTTTCCAGGCTCAACGCAGCATCAGACAATTTCTTTTCGTCTATATTTGCCAAAGCGCTTTTTATTCCGTGAACAACAACAATATACGATTCTTTTTCTTCATCGTTAAGCTCATGCAGCTTAGTATTTAATTTTCTTAGCTCGCTTACAGCGTTTTCTGCATCCAGCAGAAAATATTTTTCCCTTGCGGACATATTGTCCATTTGTTCTTTGCGAGCCGTTTTTTCGATTTCAATTGACTGCAAGGCGGCAGACGGCTCTTTATCCCGTATCAAGCGTGTCAGCAAAAGATCCAATTCGCGAGAATCGATTGGCTTGGCAATAAAACCGTCAAAACCATTTGATAAAAACTTTTCTGCCTGCCCAATAAGCGCATTGGCAGTAAGAGCGATGATGGGGCGTGAAAAACCCATTTCACGAATAATCTGTGTTGCTTTAATGCCGTCCATCTTGGGCATCATGTGATCCATTAATATTATATCGTAAGTGCTGTCGTTTTTTACTTTTTCTACGGCTTCCAATCCGTTTTTTGCCGTATCAATATGCAGCCCGTAAGGATACAATAAACCTTTTACAACATACAGGTTGGATTCAACGTCATCTACTACCAGCACTTTGCTGTTAGGCATATATTCATGTATGATTTGTTCGCTTTTAAAAAGCGTCATGCTGCGAAAGCTAAAATCCTTTAAGCTTTCCGCAATTTCTTTTCCGCATACAAGCGAACTGCATTTTTTCTGGGGAATGCGCACTGTAAAAACAGATCCTTTGCCGGCTTCGCTTTCTACCAATATTTCTCCGTTCATTAAATTAACAAGACGTTTAGAGATGCTTAATCCCAAGCCTGTGCCGGAAATACTGCGATTCGTTTCCATGTTAAAGCGTTCATATTCATCAAAAAGTTTTTCAAGCTGATTTTTATTCATTCCCTGTCCGGTATCGCTCACTTTAACTATTCAAACAATGGTTTCATCATCATTTCCCGGTTCAAAATTTATAGACAGCTTAACTTCGCCGGTATCCGTATATTTAAAAGCGTTGGAAAGCAGATTGTTAAAAACCTGCCTGATGCGCAGCTCGTCTCCGATTAATTTAAGCGGCATTTTATCGTCCAGTTCAAGTTTAAAATCTATCGGTTTGCTTTCATAGCGCAAACGGTTAATCTGCATGGTATCGCTGATAAAAACCGGAACATCGTATTTTTCACAGACAACTTCCAGTTTACCGGCTTCTATTTTTGAAAAATCCAGAACATCGTTAATTATTTTCATAAGCAGGCTGCCGGACTCGTATATTTTTCTAAACCCTTCTTCCGCATTTATATGCGGATTTTTATTCTGAAGATGAATTTCAGAAATACCAAGTATCGCATTTATCGGGGTTCGTATTTCATGACTCATCTGCGCAAGAAAAATGCCTTTTGCGCGGTTGCTTTGCTCTGCAAGTTTTTTGGCAGTAACAAGTTCAATCAGCAATTGATTGCGAATCACTGCATTGGCGCACATAAACGCCGCAGAGCGCAAAATATCTGCGCAGTTGCTGTCAAAATACCGTTCATTGTGACGGTCTTCAAAAAGCACAAATCCCCAAAAAACATTGTCTATGAAAATAGGCGCAACGAATGCGGAGATAACGCCGAATGATTTTAATACTCCTGCCTCCGGAAGCAATCTTGCGGGAGAATTGATAATGTCTCCGGCTGCCAGAATCTTTTCCCATCTCGGCGACATATCGGCATACGATACATTTTTTAATATGGCAGTCGGTTCAGTAGTTCCGCCGGATGTTTTATCCCAGCGGAAAATTTGCGATACATGCAAACCATCCGGCATGGGAGTATTCTGCCAAACCGAAAGCCTGTCTAAATCCAGCTCTACGATGATGGGCATTAGTCCTATCGACATGATATCTTCGAATGATTTGTTTTGCTGCGTCATGAATTCAATTGCGGTTTTATTAAGTACTTCCAGTATTTTTTCACGATATTTGATGGTTTCCAGCATTTTATCGTGCTCGCGTAAATCACGGGTATATCCAAGCACGACATCTTCACTTCCGTATCTGCCCCGGACAAGCGTAACCTCTGCCGGTATAAGCGCGCCACTATCCGGCATTTTATGCATCCAATCAAATTTGCTGTAACCTTTTTCAAATGTTTCATTCACAAGCTTTACAGCTTTTTCATCGGAGCGCCGTCCATCAGGCTGAAATTCCGGCGAACAGCTGGAAATAAATTTATCTCTGTATTCCTGCTTGTCCTTAAAGCCGTATAATCTTACGGCTGCTTCGTTGCAGTCTATCGTATTTAAATTTCTGTCCCATATCTGGGTGCACAACGGAGATGTATCCAGCATTAACATCAGGCGTTCATTTGCCGCGTTTATTGCTTTCTCCATCAGTATTTTTTCTTCTATTTCTATCTTGTATAATCGCTGGGTTCTTTTATTCCTTATCAGCAAGAAGACTAGCAATAACAGAAGCAAAAATAAAACGGCGAGTGATATATTTGTTATCATTCTGCAGCCACCTTGCTAAAATCTTTTTCACATATCATAAATATTTTTATCAGTTCAGGATCAAAATGCGAACCGCTGTTATCTTTGATAATTTTTACCGCTTCCCCATGAGAGAATGCCTTTTTATACGACCGTTCCGATACAAGCGCATCATAAACATCGGCAATTGCCATTATGCGTCCCTGAAGAGGAATATCCTCTCCCTTTAAACCGCGAGGATATCCGGAACCGTCCCATCGTTCATGATGACTGCCTGCAAACAATTTGGCGTTTTGCAGAAAGTACCCATCCCCGGAATCGACAATTATGCTGTCTATAATTTTTTCGCCTTCGGAAGCATGAGATTTCATTGCTTCAAATTCATCTGCGGTAAGGCGTCCGGATTTATTTAACAGCAGATCTGTAATTACAATTTTACCTATATCATGCAAACGTGAAGATGAAGCAATCAGCTCCAAATTCCATTCGCATATCTCATCAAAATATATTTTATGTTCAAGCATGGCATTAAGCAGAATTTTTATGTATTTTGTTGTGCGTTCAATATGCCTGCCTGTCAATTTATCGCGGTTTTCTACCATGTTTGCCAATACCGATGCCATGCTGTTTTGCAGTCTTTGGAGCCTTTCGGTCCTGAACTGCAGCATTTTGGTTCTTTCCTTAATTACATCTTCAATATCAAGCAGTGTCTTTATACGGTTAAGAAGGACCGGTTTGGAAAAAGGCTTGGAAATAAAATCCGCTACGCCCATTTCGAACCCCTGGGCTTCTGTGCCAACATCGCTCTTGCTTGTCAGAAAAATAACAGGAATATCCGCGTAACGCTTGTCGGCTTTTAATTGCTTTAATGCGTCAAAACCGCCGATATCCGGCATTAAAATATCCAATAAAATTAAATCGGGCGTGACATTATCCAGAAGTTCAAACATTAACGAAGCCGATGACAAAGTGAATACATTATAATGCTCTGATAATGCATTCTCTGCAGTTAAAAGATTTACATGATTATCATCAACTGCAAATATCGTCTTCATCCCAATAATACCTCTGGCAAACAAAATGCCCTTTTTATGAAATTATATCAGAAAATCGGCAATTCTGCAATTAATTATTTAAAATATGCTATAATTTAAAAATGTACATAAGAAACAAAACGAGATTCTTCATTATCGTATCCCTGGGCGCGGCTGTGCTGGTTGTATTGGCACTCATCCTCATAATCGGCGTTTCAGCCCCAAAACAGCCCCGCGGTATCACTATTTTACCTCCGCCAGCCCTGGACACGACAATATATGACACGGTTATCCTTAATGCGCGGCTAATAAACCCTGAAACCGGCAGCGACCTAAACAATTACAACATCGGCATACTTAACGGGCGTATTGCCGCGCTTACCCGCCGACCTTTGCAGGGTACACGTTCAGTGGATGCCGAAGGGCTGGTAGCGGTCCCGGGTTTTATCGACGTTATTTCCTTTGAATTAATCGATTCTTCTGCGCGTTATAAAATCTCCGACGGTGTGACCACCAACCTGGTCATGCACGGCGGCACCAATGACGCAAAAAAATGGTACGATAATATCGCTTCACGTCCGTATTTTGTAAATTACGGCGCATCCAGTTTTATCACAGTTATGCGGCGGGAAGTAGGTTACGGGGACAGGACGGTCATGACAGATCCCGATGCCATAGAAACCCTGGTAAAAAATGTACGCCGGAACATCATGGACGGCGCATTGGGCATTTCCATAAGCCCTGAATATGTTCCCGGCGTGGGCGGGGCAGAAATGCTTGCCCTAAGCAAATTAGCCGCAGAAATGGACGTAGCTTCCTATTATCACTTACGTTATGCCACCCCGGACGGCGAAAAAAACAGCCTTGTCGCAATTCAGGAAGTTCTGGATTTAGCGCGGGAAACAGGCGCATCTACCCATATCATGCATATTCCCAGCACCGGCGCGACTCATGTTGCACCGCAGGCTTTTGCCATGGTCTCGGATGCAATAGCCGAAGGTTTGGACATTACTGCCTGTATGTACCCCTATGATTATTGGGCATCCTGGCTGCCGTCAGAACGTTTTAATTCCGGCTGGCAGCAGCGCTTCAGGCTTACCTACAATGATTTACAAGTCCCCGGCACTACCGAACGCCTCACTGCCGAAACTTTCCGCAGATACCGTTCTCAATGGATGATAGTATTAGCCAGAAATTCAATACCAGAGGATGAGGTCCGCCTGGCTATTCAGCAGCCTTTCATTTCCATCTCCAGTGATGACGTCATCATGAACGGCGGCAGGAGCCACCCGCGGGGCGCGGGTACTTTTTCCCGTGTCATAGGCAAATATGCCCGCGAAGAAGGCGTCATCTCCCTGATGGATGCCGTCGCAATGATGACAATAAGATCTGCCCGCCGCCTGGAAAGCGCATCGGATGATATAAAACGAAAAGGCCGGCTGGAAATCGGCGCTGATGCGGATATTGTTTTGTTCTGCTACGACACCATCATCGATACGGGAACACCGGAAAACCCGGATTCTTATTCTGACGGCATCAGATATGTCTGGGTAAACGGGCGGATGGGACTGAACCCAAACGGCATACTTGGAGTACGCGCCGGACGTCCAATCAAGTCACGGTTTGCCAGCCCTGCTGAACCTGCAAAATATACAGAATATACCCTAACCTTCAATAAACAGGCAGTTGCCATACCGGCATTTGATCTGTTCAACCTGCATTTTGTAGATTTACAGGCGGCTGCCGGATTATTACAGCAACCCTTTGAACTTGCCGAAAACGGGAACATTACCTTTGGTCAGGCACGGCTGTCCCTGGGAGAGACTGCATTTACAAGTTATGGGCAGGAATCTCATTTTCACCATGAACCTGTGATTTTCAGGGGGTCGGTGTATCTGCCTGTCTGTGATTTGCCCAATTTATTGCATGGTTTGTCATATATGTAAATATAATCTTGTTATTTTAAATAATAATGATATAATGAGCTCATGTAACTTAAACCCTCAAAAATGGTTTTTTGAGGAAAGTGCAAGTTCAGTTTTTGCTGAACATTTTTGCGTATGCAGAAATACAGATTAACAAAGTATAAAAAAGGGGTATTAAAATGAAAGATACTTTCAAATTCGCAAGAATTATTACACTGGCTGTAATAATTGGGTTTTCTATCGCACATGCGGCAGCTGCTCAATCAACGCTTTCCGGCGTATACACACTTGAGGGACACTCATGGACATTCACTTTTACCGGCAATAACTTTTCAATGTATATAACAGAAAGAGACACAACAATTTCCGGTACCTATAGAATTTCCGGCAGTACAGTTACACTGACTTCTTCCGGTTTTGCCAATGCCAATACAAGACGGATGACAATAGTTAATGCCACCACCCTTAGAGATTGGGACGGCGATACATGGGTAAAACCGGCGCCGCTTTCAGGTGTTTACAGGCTGCAGGGACATGAAACATGGACATTCACTTTTACCGGCACAAATAATTTTGCAATGTATGTTCCGGAAAGAAATACAACGATTAACGGCACATATACGGTATCAGGTTCTACAGTTACACTGACATCTTCCAGTTTTGCCAATTCCAATACAAGAAGAATGACAATTATTAATCCAACAACTTTAAGGGATTGGGACGGCGATACATGGACTTCAGCGCCCGCAACATCTGCGCTTTCAGGAGTTTACAGACTTCAGGGGCACGAGTCATGGACATTCACATTTACAGGCACCAATGTTTTTGCGATGTATATCCCTGAAAGAAATACAATTATTAACGGCACATACACAGTATCAGGTTCTACAGTTACTTTAACTTCTTCTGATTTTGCAAATGCCAACACAAGACGCATGACAATCGTTAATGCCACCACCCTTAGGGATTGGGATAACGATACCTGGATAAAAAGATAAATAAGAACAAACTCTGAGTACACGGAAATTTTCCGTGTACTCAGCCTAAATGCTCACGAATTAACTCAGTAAAAATCCCGCCGAATTTTTCCAGCTTTACCTGACCTACTCCATTAATACCCGAAAACTGCGCAAGAGAAACCGGTTTTTTCCGGCTCATATCCCTAAGCGCTGCATCGGAGAAAATGATGTATGCGGGTTTCCCTTCTTTGGCAGCAATTTCTTTTCGCAGCGTACGAAGTTTTTCAAACAGCTCATCATCAATATCAGCAGGCGGCAATTGTTCATTTTTTTCCGGCAGCAATTTTTTCTGTTTAGAAGTTTTCTTTTCTTCTTTAGGAAGTTTAGCGAACACGCGGGATTCTTCATTAAAAAGTTCTTTCGTATAACCTAAAGTTACAACCGGATATTCTCCGTCTTCCATGAACAAGTATTTTTTTTCGATTAAATAATCCATGATAAGCCGAATCCTGCTAACGCTTGTTTCTGACATTATTCCCCATGTACTGAGCGTATCAAAACCAAAACTGCGTATTTTTTCGTTCTTGCTGCCGCGCAGAATATCAATGATCATTGTCTTGCCGAAACTGCGTCCCCGTTGTTTAAGACGAAATACACAGGAGACAATTTTTTGCGCTTCTATTGTTATATCAATTTCCGGATAATCAGCAAGGCAATTTGAGCAATTACCGCAATTGGCTGGGGCATTTTCTCCAAAATAGGCAAGCAGGCGGCGGCGCAGACAATCACTTGTTGTTGCGTAAAATGTCATTTGTCTGAGCAGTTCAAGATTAAACTCCTGCCTGTCATCAGCGAAATTATCATCTTCGCCCTGCGTAATCAAAAATTGATTGATGCGCACATCCTGTCCGTTGTACAAAAGTATGCAATCCGCAGGAGCGCCGTCTCTGCCGGCACGACCTGCCTCCTGATAATAACTTTCTATGTTTTTGGGCATATTGTAGTGAATAACAAACGATACGTTAGATTTATCTATCCCCATGCCAAAGGCATTGGTTGCAACCATTATAGTCTTCCTGTCATAGATAAAATCTTCCTGATTGTTTCTGCGTTCATTATCATCCAGTCCTGCATGATAGCGAGCGGCGTTAAAACCGCGGCGAATGAGCAAATGACATATTTCTTCCGTAGCTTTGCGGGTAGCACAGTAAATAATACCGCTTGATTTTTTCCGCTTGTCCAGACATTCAAGCAGCGCTGTTTTTTTATCTCCTGGCTTTTGTACTTCAAAGAAAAGGTTTGGTCTGTCAAACCCGGTGTTAATAACAAAGGGTCTTTGAAGAGCCAGATGCCTATGAATATCTTCGCGCACCTTTGCTGTCGCTGTAGCGGTAAAAGCGGCAACAACAGGACGTTTCTTTATACTTTTAATAAAAGCCGCTATCTGCATATAACTGGTTCTAAAATCATGTCCCCACTGCGACACACAATGCGCTTCGTCTATCACAATAAGAGGCAGTTTTTCAAAGCTCGCTGCTTCTTTCTGCAGCCTTTCCGGTGCAATATAAAGCAGCTTTACCCTGCCTGCATGTATTTCTTCCATTGTGTCTGCGTATTCTTTAGCGCTCAGCGAACTGTTTAAAAACGCAGCCTGGGCGGACCCCACGCATCCGGCTTCCCGCAAAGCAGTAACCTGATCTTTCATTAAGGAAATTAACGGCGAAATAACGACAGTCATCCCATCCAGCAGCAAAGCCGGTATCTGATAACAAAGAGATTTCCCCGCACCGGTCGGCATTACAGCGAGCACATCCGTCCCCTCAAGAATAGCGTCTATTACTTCTTCCTGTCCGGGGCGGAATGAAGAATAACCGAATTTTTTATTGAGTATTGTGTGTTTGGTCATTGGGCTATACACCACACAGCATAAAGCGGTATTGATTTAATTCCATTCTGTAAACCAAAGTTCCTGGCAGAAACTCTTATGGCTTTTTCTATATTGTACTTTTTTCTAAAACTTTCCAAACTTTGAGACCGTACATTTTCCCACGATTTTGCCTCGATGGGAATAATTTTATTTTCTATCTGAATAACAAAATCAATTTCCGCCTGATTATTACTTTCCCAATAATAAAATTCAAAGCCGTTTGCATTTAATTCCTGCGCAATGTAGTTTTCCGTTAATGCGCCTTTTGCCGTATCTCCCATAGTTCTGCCTAGAATTGAAAGATGGGAATTATTGCTTTTTGCCGCATATAAACCCACATCACTCATATATACTTTAAACGATAAAAAATCTTCATAACTTGCAAGCGGCTCTTTGCCCTCGTTTACTTTGTTGCATTTTATAATTACTGCGGCTTTTTTCAGCCAATTAAGGGAAAGCTCGTAATCATTTGCTCTGGCTCCGCTTTTAATTAATGCATATTGAAATTTTCTATTTTCTTTTGCAAGCTGGGAAGGCAAAGTATTGTAAACCGCTTCGTTTTTAATTGCCTGCGTTTTGGTGTCGGTATATTTATTCATATCTAAAATATAGTTATTGCATATTGAAAGCTGCTTTGCCTTAACCAGGGTATAATTATTTGTTTTAATGTACTCTAAAATCGCCTCCGGCATTCCTCCAATAACAAGGTATCGCAAAAATAATTCCAGCGCTTCTTTGTGCAGACCATTTGCAAGAGGAGTATCATTATCAAAACTTTCTTTAATTAAAGGAATGAGTTTTGGATTAAATTCCAGCAAGAATTCTTCAAAATTGAACGGGTACATATTTAATTCATCAACCCTGCCAACCGGAAAAGAGTAATGTCTTTCAGTGCCATTTGCAGTTCTGCTTAAAGCAACTCCAAGCAAGCTGCCGATGGCAATAATATGATATCCCGGCGCCGTTTCCTGGAACCTTTTAAGAGAGGTAAGAGCGGCAGGACAGGCTTGAATTTCATCAAAAATAATTAGTGTTTTTTCGGGCATGATTGTCATATTAATATTCGCTTCCAGCTTGGTTATTAAAGACTTAATGGAGCTAATTCCGCTTTCAAAATATTCGCATAAATCCGGGTTATTATCAAAGAAAAAATAAGCGACAGAGGCATAATAATTCGCGCCAAATTCCATGGCAGTATGGGTTTTGCCTATCTGCCTTGCCCCATGTATAATAAGCGGCTTTCTGGCAGGGTCGTCTTTCCATTGCAGCAGCCTGTTTTCTAATAGTCTTTTCATAAATTCAATTATAAATCTTCCCGGGATAACTGTCAACGGAATTCACACTTTTAGGGTACCTAAAAGTGTGAATCGCATAATATCTATAAACCTTTTATAAGACCGCATCTCAAAACACAAAAAGCTGGTGCTACTTTTGTTAAGTATGAAAAAATGCTAAACTGCGCATATGGCTTTAAATTGCGGTATTCTGGGCTTGCCCAATGTGGGGAAATCCACTATTTTTTCGGCTTTATGTTCCACACCGGTGGAGACGGCTAAATATCCATCCAGCGCCGTTAAGGCGAATGTGGGCGTTACCAATATTCCCGATCCAAGACTGGATAAATTGTCCGCTATTTTTCAGCCGGACAGGACAATTCCCGCAACAGTGGGATTTGTGGATATTGCCGGGCTTGTGAAAGGCGCTTCCAGAGGCGAGGGGCTGGGCAATCAGTTTCTTTCGCATATCCGTGATGCCGCTGTTTACGTGCATGTTGTCCGGTGTTTTGACAATAGCGATATTTTCCATGTAAACGAAAAAATCGATCCGGCATCCGATATCGAAACAATCGATATTGAGCTCGCTCTTGCCGATATGCAAACCCTTGCCAAACGGCGTGAACGCGCGGAAAAAACCTTAAAAAATCAGGCGGAAAAGAAAAATGCTGAGTTTGTTATTTCAATTTTGGATAGAATAAGCGCAGCCCTTGAGAACGCCCAGCCTATCCGTTCGCTGGGTTTAAGCAACGAAGAAAAAGCCGCCATATATGATTGTCATTTTATCACAGCAAAACCGGTGCTGTATGTATGCAATGTCGATGAAGAGGCAATTCGCAGCATTGCTGCGGGCGGGCAGGGCAATGCTCACATCATGGAAGTTAAAAAACGCGCCGAAGCGGAAAAGACCGAGGCGATCTGCATCTGCGGCAAATTTGAAGCCGACCTTTGCGGTATCGAAGACCCGGATGAAAAAAAAGCGTTCCTTGAAGATTTGGGACTGAAAGAAACAGGTCTTTCTGCCATGCTTCACAGCGCGTATAAACTGCTTGGTTTACGGACATTTTTTACCACAGGAAAAGACGAGTGCCGCGCATGGACATTTCATGCCGGAGACACGGCTCCAAAAGCAGCCGGTGTAATTCACACGGATTTTGAAAAAGGTTTTATAAAAGCCGATGTCTACACTTGCGATGATATTTTTACTTACGGAACCGAAGCAAAAATTAAGGAAGTGGGAAAATACCGCCTTGAAGGCAGGGAATACGTTGTGCAGGACGGCGACGTGATGTTTTTTAAGTTTAACAGGTGATTTTACAGGCAGCCTGCGCTTTTGGCGAAACGAGCAAAAAAGCAGCCGGGAACTTGACAAAATTTCGGCTTTTTGCTAACCTTTAAAAACCATGCGGGAATAGCTCAGTGGTAGAGCGCGACCTTGCCAAGGTCGATGTCGCGGGTCCGACTCCCGTTTCCCGCTTAAGGCTAACTCCTTATTATATAAGGAGTTAGCCTTTTTTTTTCCAGAAAATAAAACAAATCTAATGCGTCTTTTTTAACTCATCTGCCAAAAATCTAATAAAATTGCCCCGAATTTTTATGTTTTATACATATTAAGTATAGGGGGTTCAGTGGGTCATAGAGTGAAAGGGTTGGGGGGATTAATTTATGCTAAAAAACAAGGATTTTATCAATTATTTTTAGATATACCTTACAAGGAGTTAATTATGGGAAAATTATTAAATATCGTTTTACTGGCTCTTTTTGTGTGGGGGTTAATATTTTTATACCATCAAAACGATGCAATTCCAGGGCACATTCAAAATGCTTTCCAGAAAGCACAGGATTTTATTTGTAACTTTACAAATAAAAAATAAATATTCGGAGGTATTTATGAAATTTAAACCTTTTATTTTCATGCTGGTGTTTTGTTTGATTGGTTTTCCGCTTTGGGGGCAAAATGGTTATGAAGGCGTTTCAGATCCTAAGAACAGCGAGGCAGAAGCGCTGCTGGATGCACGAAACAATGCATACCGCGTTATAGCTGCATCATTTTCATCGTTTATAGGCGGAACATGGAAAATTATTCAAGCTACTAGAGGCACAAATCTTGATGATGTAGCTTTAAGCATCATGGGCGAAGCCAATGTAACAATAAGAGTGCATCTTACCGGTATTGAGGAAATTGAAAACAAGGTAGAAAAAACAAATAATGGCTATATTGCCAGGGTTCTTATTACTATAACTGAGGAAGGACGGAGGAAAGCAGAAAGATATGTTGATCAGGAAGTAGCCGCTTACCGGGCGCATAATTATTTTGCAGGGAAGTTCAATTTTTCTTCTGCAGCGCTTAGCAATACTCCCGCAGGATACCCGGATTTCTCAAGCTGGTTAGAAGGAGAATGCCTCGTTTTTGAGATGAAAGAAGGCGGAGTTGATTTTTTAATACAATTTGATAACTTACTGCAAAAACTTGACAGAAAAATAATAGTTTTTCCAATGAATATCAGCGGTAAACCGGTCAGAATTATTTATAACAATTCACCTGATTATTTTAACAATATCGCAAACGTCTTGCAGAGAATGAATATCAGAGTTTTCAGGGAAAATGGGCGTGTTTTATTAGCGCCTGCTATTTCGCCAGGTGAATTCAGAAACCGGATACAACAAATGCCCGATGCCAGACTGCTCACAGTTACTGGTATAAGCATAAGCAACAGGCAATTTACGCATATTTCTTCGACAGTGCTTAACGAAATTGCCAGAATTGCCGGAGTAAATGGAATGCAACCGCAAATTATACGCATCCCTGAGCAATACTTAAACAGGACCTCCTACAGAGAAGCAATTAATACGCTTGATAGAAATGCAAGGTATACTGTTTTTCTTATGTCAGAAGCATCCTCCGGACCGTCTATAGCGCATTTTGGAATTTCGCCATATAACATGGTTTTCTATCGTTTTATTTTACATGATTCAATAACAGGTAAAAGTGTTTATAGCGATAAAGCCATAGGCGGCGTTAGTTTTTCAGGTTATGAAGCATACGGGCGGTTACCTTCAGAATTTATTCAAATAATCAGAAATCTTCTGAAGAATTTATAGGTTTTCTTTAATTATTTTTACATATCAATTTATATAAGGAGATAAAAGTTATGAAAAGATTTGTTTTATTTATTCTTGTTCTTGCATTGGCAGCGACTGCTGTTTATGCAAACGACGAAAGAGGTCTTAATTTACGCCTCGTTCCGGAAAAACTCATGAGTTCACTGCCGCCAGCAATAATGAGTAGCGTAAACTTCAGCTTTGATTTGCCTGTAAGCGCAGATGTAGGCTCATCGGTTTTGATAGCGCGTTCTCAGGGCAGAATTGGGTCGTGTTCAAGCTGGGCAGTCGCATCAGAGCTTACACGAATAGAAAGACTGCGTAACAACTGGACTGTTGGACTTAACAGGACATATTTCTCTCCGCTTTACCTGTACAATCAGGTAAATGGCGGAAGAGACGCTGGAAGCTCTCTGTACAGCAACGGGCAAATTTTGATAGACAGAGGCTGCGCCCTTTATATAACTTTTCCGCATGTAGATAACTATCGTATTCAGCCAACTGCCAGTGCCCATCGTGAAGCAGCACGCTACAGAATCAGCGAATTTAGAAATATACCAGTAAATTTGGATTCTGTTAGAAGCGCTTTAGCTGGAGATTTTGGCGTAATAGTATCGTTTCATGTATACGATAACTTTGATTCATATACCGGTGGCATTTACAAACCCAGCGGACCAAGCGGAGTTTTACGCGACGGAGTGCGTTTCCCGTACCATGGCATGCTCATGGTTGCGTATAACGATGCAAACCGCACGCTGAAAATTTTGAACTCATGGGGTGAAACCTGGGGCGAAAAAGGATATATGTATATCTCCTACGATGATTTAACTACCCTGATAGTCGAATGTAAAGTTATTGTTCCAAAAGACACATTGCCGTCAGTTGCTGTTCCTCCTTCAAATGTACAGGCGAGCAAAGGATCAAACAGAAATAAAGTAGTAATTTCATGGACAAATAACAGCGCAGAAGAATATGAAGTGTTCAGAATGACTGAAAATGAATATTATACGTCGTTAGGCAAAACTTCAAGAAATTTCTTTGAAGATACAACAGCAGTTTCAAACCGCCGTTATTTCTATTTTGTAGCCGCTCACAAAGGCGAGTACATGAGCGAGCTTAGTTTTGCCTCTGAAGGCTGGAGCAATTCAAATGCGACAGAAGTCCCGGGTATTCCTGCAAGATTTGCCGTAACACGTCAAGGCAATACCGTTATAGCTTCCTGGCAGGCTGTGGATAACGCCAATCTTTATCAGGTATATAAATTTGATGATACTCTTAACGATTATATTCTTGCTGGAGAAACCAATTCCACAGTTTTTAGAATGCCTTTGCCTAAAATAACAGGTCCCGTTATGACTTTTTTTGTTCTTGCCAGGAACAATAACGGGCAGGGGCTCCCTTCCGAAACTGCTGTTTTAACATTTGATGACTGGAATATATCAGAAGAAAGCGAAATAAAAGATTTTGAAGTTTACAGGGGCAGATTTTACAATTTTCCTATCCAAAGATTCGCAGCGATAGAAAGACAGGCAAAGGAATATTTTAAAAACAGGCAGGACGAATTCCAGAAAAAATTCGCTAATTTTAAGCACCAGGCAGCAGCAAATTTCAGAAATCAACATAATATTTTTAGAAATAGAATACAAGGAGGCAAATAATGAAACCAATTTTTATTATTGCAATGATTTTAATTGGAGCGGGATGTGTTTTCGGCGCCGGTAACATTGAAAAAACTGCGGATGAAAACAACTCTTCTGTAGTTACAGGCGGCTGGCACAAAATGGACATTATAGATCTTAATGAAACCATTTTGAGTTTTATTGATGATTATCTAGATGCAGAATGGTCAGCTGAACGGGTCTGGACACAGCTAGTTCAGGGCAGGAGATATATGCTTGCTTACAAAACACATTCTACATTGGGTTTGTTAATGCTCAGAAGAGATTTTTCCGGCAGTATTACTTTGGAAAAAGATTATAAGGATTCAGAACTATTAGACTATATAGGCTTTTTATTAACAGGCGAAATGGAGGAAGATCATGAAATATAAACTTTGGATATTCTTATTATGTCAGGTAATGTTAATAATATTTATTACCTGCTGCGCGACTAATCCTGAGCAAATTGAACAGGCTGATAATGACAGCAATATAACTGCAGAAAAACCTGTGAACAGGACACCGGGCAGCAGCATTACCATGGACAACTTTGTAACAAAGGTAAATATTAATTATCCGTTTGATCCTGTTGAATTTGTCCAGTCATTAAACGAAAGCATGGAAGTAGTCAGGGTATTCCCGGATCCAAATATTGATACATGGATAGGGCTTCCCGGACAATCGGCAGCCGGACGGCAGTATTTCAATTATATATCGCCTCTTTATTCAAGACCGATAAGCAGCAGTGATGAAATGATAGCAATGGTCTATCATCAGACAAGAATTGCCCGCCAGTTAAACCCGGGTTATATCGTTAATCTGGACATTGACATCCGCAATGCAGAAGCAAAAGAACTGGAGAGAAAAACCATAACGCTAAATGTTCAATATGGTACAAAAATACAGGATTACCGCCGCGAAGGCATGATCAGATATACCCTTAAAGATGCAAACGGAACATTCAGATACGGAGCTTATGTTGTCACCTCTGCGATTGTAACCCAAAACAATACAGAAGCGGAAACATTTAACGCGCTTCAGGAATGGATGGAGCAGGCAGAAAAAGCAGAAATAATCGAGATTTTAGAAAAATTATTCAGAAAATAAACGGTAATATCAGATTATTTTTAGATATAAGCAAATATGGGGAACACCCAAGGAGGTAGTTATGAAAACAAACATTTATTCAAAGCAAATTGCTTTAACAATGATTTTGGCAATAAGCTGCATATCTTTGCCAAAATTATGGGCTCATGTATTCAACTTTAACAGAATGAATCTTAGCAATAATGTATCTTCAAATATTTTGCCGCTTCAAAGCATGGCAGGTGATTTATACCAAAATCAGGTAAGAAGCATCATGGGCAGCTTCTTTACTTCAGGTGCCGAAAATTTTGGCTATTATACGATAAAATTATCCAGTAATTATATCGGACGAGGTCCGCGTGATACTGCTATTGAGGCGGCTTTTATTACAGCCGGAGGTCTTACTCTTTGTCTAACTATGCCATTTCTTCCCTGCGGAGAAAGACGGTATCAGCTCACAGCCTCAATAGAATTCTTTGACCACAACAGACAAAAGATAACAGAATTTTCAGATTCAGCTGTTTATGATGGTTTGGAATATATCCACAAAAACAGCCATCGTAAAAACGATCATACATTTAAGACAGAAAATCAATTCAGAAATTTGCTAAGAAATTGCCTGAATGCCGCAAGCCGTAATGCAGATAATATTAATAAATTGCTTGTTGATGCTAAATATCCGCCTATACCAATTTCAACTGCGGCAAGAAATGCTTTTAATGAACTGAGAACCAAAATTCCTGAATGTTCAGAAACGGCAGGATGCTCAAGAATTGCAGTAATAGGCGCAAACGATAATACAGATGTTGCCGCAGCAGTCATGCAAATAGAAAATCATTTTCTGAATGCAGACGGATATCATGCTGTTGACAGAATAACTTTAAATTTTATTATGGCTGAATTAGAACTAAGTAATTCTCCATTTGTCAGCACCGCGGATGCCATTAGAATCGGAAAGCTTGCATCTGCCAGATACTTAATTATTGTTGACATAAACGGAACAGGGGTAAACAGATCTCTTGTTTTTAGGGCTGTAGTTGTTGAAACAGGCACGGTTATAGCCAGTTTCTCCAGTCCTTTTAGTATATAGCTATATAAGTGTAAAAATTAACAGAAAAACAAAGTAATTTTTACATATATAGATATCATCTGATGCAGCTTTTTACAACAGCCGTTGGCTGTTAAAAGCTGCCAGATAATGACTTGCATAATGCAAGAAAAGGAGCTCTTTTATGAGGAAAGTTTTAATGGGTCTTGTTCTGGTGACCATGTTAACCGGAACGGTTTTTGCCGAAGGTATCCATCCTGTTCTTTGTGAGTTTGGAGCCAGCATTCTTCCTGAAGGCGCAGTGTTGATCTCTATGTCTCCGAATACTCAGCAAGCAGCGGATATATATCATGGAATACGCCACGGGGAATACAATGGGGTCATTACAGAAAGAAATATAGGACCTTCAAGAAATCGTATTTCATCTGCAACATTAGATGCACACATGATGCACGGCATGGTTGTTAAGGCTGCAAGAATGAATTCCTATGTTCGCGGAGAAGCCTACACTCTCGTTTATGACGATGATATGGCTACAGAAATTGCAACTGAGATAATTGGAAGCATCGTATTTGCTGAAACACTAAAAAATGTCAGAGAAATGTTGAAACTGACATATAGCTTTAGAACCATTGATGGCTCAACACTACACGGCGTTAGTTTCTGGCTTACAGCGGACACAGCTCAATTAGACACGGAAATTCGAGAAATAGCTTCTTATGTTTCTTCCGGAAATCAAAGAAATATTGAAAGAAGAACTACGTCAACAGAACAAAAAACTACCGAAGTACGCACTCGGCAGGAAAGACCGGTAACAGACACCGCCAGTTCTGCACAGTCACGATTATCATCCAACGAAAGGATTCTCCGGTTCAGGGAAGAGAACAAAAGGCTTTTAGGGTTTGATGAATAACAGAGGTCCAGACCCAGCAGCGCTGTCTTTTGCGGACGGCGCTGTTTTTTTTATGCTTGACTATATGGCAATTACCATGTATAACTATTTTAATAATCATTTTAAGTTAAAATATTGTAATGGAAGGTCCTATATGAGCATGAATTTTAATGAACTATGGAACAATTATTTTCCTATCGTTTCTATTTCCCGTATTGGAGATAAAAGTGATAATAAGTTGTATTCAATGGGAAAACAATTTGTTACCTACAGCAATGGCACAAACCTGCTTGACATCAAAAAAATGGCTGCACAATTGCCTTTTTCAGGTCTTTTCCCATCAAGTGATGACCCAGCTTTCAAACATTGGGATAAACTGGACGAAGAGTTGAAAAAGAGTAAGCCTGTAAATATCATTAAGCTATTTCTTAAAGAAGAAGAAAAAATGTTTAAAAAGCATTATGGTAAAAACATACAAAACATTGATTGTTTATCAGAGCTATTCATTAAAGAAATTATAAATAATCATAAATGGATATTTTTTAATAATACTGAAAATACTTTTAAATGTGATTTTTCAAATATTATTTATGGAAAATATAAACCTAATTCAATATACAAAGCCTTTCGTTGTTTTGTTTCAAGATATTATGCATATATGTACATAAAAAATCCTAATGATAAAGATAATATACATATCAGAAATGTAATTGAAAATATAAAAGAGAATAATTCCTATTTTATTCCTACAGAAAAATACTTCAAAGAAATGCTCATCAATTCCATGAATTTACATAACAATCTCATGAATGAATGGAATTATTATAAAAATATTATTTATGGCATTCTTTTGGATTTAAATTTAAATGAAAAAGCAGAACAACTTGAAGCAAAAGCGAAAGATGGCGTATATGATCTTGTTAAATATCTTGATATAATAATACATGATCCACTCATAAAAGAAATTCTTGAAGAAAGAATTAATTATTATATTTTAGCAGCCAAAATCAATGAGTATAAAGGAAATAAAATATCTACTAATGATCCGGTAAAAAATAAAAATGGAGATGGAACCAAAGAATTAATAGATATTATAAAAAACAATGATGCGGCTATAGAAAGCATTTTAGAAGATAAAAAACCATCTCATAATATTTATGTGGATTTACCTGATGACAAATTAAACCAATTAAGAACCATATGGCTGAAACCATTCATAGAATCTTATAAAAATAATGAATATTCACAAAATGGACAAACTAATTTTGCTACATTAAAAAGTTTTAGAAGATTTATAAAATGGCTTATTCATGAAATAGTAAATAAATATCAAAACATGGCAGAAAGTGAATTATTCAAAGATTATTGCAGGGTACATGAATTAAATGGCTGTATAGAATGTATTATACTTGCACCCATAGAAAACAAAGGTAATCAAATTGCACAAAGTATAAACGGTAATACTTATGATATAAATAAATGTACTTATTGTTTTGGTTTTAATAATCATATAAATATACTAGAACCTCATTATGATATATTTAAAAGAAGATTAAATAGATTTTACAAACAAATATCAGGAGAATTAAGATGACCAATTTAATTTATGAAAATATTGATGATTTTATTGATTCGTTTCGCCAACAGCATGGTATTAAATTAAGAGATATTTATAATTACGCAGAAAGCCATTATGATGAACTTCAAAATATGGATAATGTTTTAAAATACGAAACAAAAGAAAGTGCGAGTCTCTGTAATGAATTGGCAAGAATACTCGCACCTGAATGGGCAGACGATATTATCAAATTTTTAAACAAAGAGCAATTTAATGATGAACCAGAAACCAGCAAGCATACACTTGAATTAATTTCTGCATTTATTTATAACCCGCAATTTCTTAAGAAATCCTGGGATTGGTGTATTGTAACATATTTTGAAGCAAAAGAGAATGCTAAAATCATACAATTTCCTCCAAGCTATACTTTAACACAAAACCCTATCCGTATATTAAAACAAGCAGCAACTCCTGCTGGAATTCGTGAAATATTAAAAGACACAATTACATGGAATAATAGGCAGTGTGATGTATTTGGCTTTTTGTTTCAAAATGGAGAAGTGACATTTGAATTGCATATAAAAGATACAAAGGGATTAGAAAATGCTACTGAATTAAAGCTCTCTATTACAATTTTAAATGAAGATATTTCAGTAAGAGAAGAACCTTTAAAATTTTGGAATGATTCCTGGAATCCTGGTGAAACTGCAGTTTATTCAACTGGAAATATAAAAATTGTAGACTATGACAGGATTATTATTAATGAACTAAACGGAGAATAAAAATGCCTAATCCATCTGTTTTTGTACCTTACAGCATCAATCGTGTTACAGAGCCCTATGCTCCATTCGAGCTCTATACAATTCAAAGCAGCGATTCAAGCAGAACACAAGGCAAGTGGGAGCCATATGATCAAAGAGACCCAAAAAAAAGAGATGTTAAGAATAATACCAAAGAGAAATTAGATGCTCTTCAGGTCTTATTTAAACAAAAAGGTAGAAGCAGAATATTTCAATTAATAAAAGAAATTAATAACTTAGACGCCATTATTCATGATGGAACTCCCTCTATTATGCTTGGACTATATCTCACACTATTTCGTGAATTTAATGGAATAAAGTTTAATGCAAAATGGAATACTATAACGATAACTGGAGACATCAGAATAAAAAATGATAAAGTATCATTGCATGAGGTTGATAATATAGAAGAAAAATACAAAGATTTTACAAAAGATATTGAAAACTATACTCAAAACATTTTTTCTAACAATCTTTTTATTTACGTAAGCAATAAAATACACAAAGAAATAGAATTTAACAAGAGAATAACTGTAAAACATTTTTATCCCCAAGAGCCAATTGAATCAGTGATTAGATGGGTTTTTGACCGGCAATGGGAAGATGGATTGCAGAATTTCCTATGCAAAAATTTTAGAAAAAGAACGCATAATATCGATTTTGTAAAAACAAAAAAATATCAAGAATTTGAAGATAATTTGCATAACTCAGGAATAAACGGATATTTTATTTTGGGTGAAGGTGAAAGCGGTAAAAGTGATATGGCAGAAGCCTTGGCTCGTAGCCTGGTTGAAGAAGAAAAAGTATATGCTCCTATTTGGATTTACGTTGCCAACGATAAGCTCAAACAATCTCAAAATTATAATACGACACTGGAAGGTGCCATTGGTGAATATATTTCCAATGAAATCAAAAAAAAAGGAAACCAAGAACCAAAAGTATCAGAATTAACTGAACTTACAAATTTAGCAGAATTCCTGCAACAACATAAGTATCTGTTAGTAGTAGATAACCTTGAAATTGACAATGTAAATGATATATTAAGGGGTATTAAAAGAATAATTGGCCAAATAAGCAATGAAGAAAACAATCCATATCTAATTATCACCAGCCGAACAGCCAATGAGTCTGCCATAGCTATTGCTCAGGAAGAAATGAATTTAGAAATAATAAATCCTCCAGAATTAAGTAAAGATGATATTGATGAAATATTTATAAAAATAATTGGTTCTGATACATATTATTCACAATATGAGCAAAATGATAAATATCGGGAATTTGTTGATGTAATTCATGAAAACTTCCGTTCGTATCCAGGGCTGATAATTCCCACTATTCATCTAATAAAAAACGGAAAAATAAT
>Ga0123356_10000786_pt1 | contig 35177 bp, 31 predicted proteins | sample TergutEmb28metaG_2_FD_92546 | JGI IMG/M metagenome (GOLD analysis project Ga0123356, IMG submission 92546) | Embiratermes neotenicus P3 segment gut microbial communities from Petit-Saut dam, French Guiana - Emb289 P3 | ecosystem: Host-associated > Arthropoda: Insects > Digestive system > Gut ...
ATGGGATACAAAACAAGAGAAGAGCTCACAGCCGGGCTTACGGCTTTTGCGGACTATTTCAAATATGCGGTTCCAAAATCTTTCCCGGTGCATAAGGACTATCAAATCGAAGGCCTGAGTGAATCCGATTTTTGCAGGTGTTATGAAATATACCGCCGGAAGATGCTCGCCATTCAGCTTGAAATGGCGGAAAAACCGGAGGATTTCGGGTTGATTGCGGAAAACAAAAAAGGCGCGGCGAAACCGGTTCACAGCATGGCGAACGCTTATGTGTGGCTGTTTCTCGCGCTCGGGCAATCCGGCGAAATAAAAAATGACGTTCTTTTTGTCGACGGCGGCAAATTTACGGGGTTTTGTCAGGGGGACAAAGTGGGCAAAAACGAATCCACGCCGAAAAACACCGACAGCCTGCTTTTGAAACTCCGCGATTTCGGATTTGCGATAAATGGGCCTATATCCGGTGATTTTCAGCTTTCGTCGGATACAGCCGGCCTTTGTTCGGTCATAAAAGCGTCGGTTCTGACAAAATACGCCGGGATGAGCATGACAAGCGACTACCCCGCCTTCAATTACAGGATGTATAAATTTGCCCCCGATGAAAGTTTGCCCTTTGAGGAAACCATTTCGTACTCTTTGATGAACGAGCAGAAAAAAGAGTTTTCATCGAAACTCATATCCGAAATGAAAAAGCAGGGCTGGGAAAAATATATATTCTTTCCCCACAGCATAAACGGCGGCAGGCTCACGTTCCCGACGGTAGAATACTACTACAGCATACCCCACAACAGCCATGTTTTAATCAGGATTACAAAAGGATTTGACTTTAAGGCCTATATGGATTCCCTGCCCGAAAGGTATTACGGTTTTTGGAAAGCCTGCAAAACCTGCAGAGGATGCAAAAAAGAATGCAGCGGGAGAAGAATCGACGAAGAATTGTTCGGCAAAAAAACGGTTATCTGCCCGGGCAACGTGAAAGTAGTATATGAATGCGAAACCCGCGACATCGAATACATAGTAGACGCCGCCCTTAAGACGGCGGGTAAAAGCAAAAAGTAATTTGAACAGGAGCGTTTGTTGATTTATGGATATTTTTATGCCGATGTCAACTACTGACAGACATAACGATATGATAAGCACGTTTATCGGAGATATCCTTCCGTTAAAGAGGAAAAAAGAAATCTACGCGCTGCAAAGCGACTGTGCGTTGGTTCATTGGGGCGAAAGAAAAGAACCCGCGAATTTCGCCCTTGTCAATATATCGGAAGTAGAAGATACTTCCAGATTTACAGAATATACGATAGAATATTTAGACTATATCCAGCCGGATTTTATGCTATTCAAAGACAACCCGTATTTAAAAAACAGCAAAGGATTGCGAACGGCGGGGCAGCCCGATTTGATAGTCGAAGTATGGTCCGAAAGTAATTCCAAGGCGGAGCGCGAACTCAAATGGAGCTTGTACGCGACTTCGGATATAACCGAACATTGGTACATCGAACAGGATTCGAACGGCGTGCAATGCTATATGGGCCGCCGGCAGCTTCCAGGTCAATGCTTGCCGAAAATATTGAAAACACAGAAAGGCCTTGAGTTTGATTTGCGCTATTTGGCCATCGAAAATTGAGGGAATTTTCACAAGCTGACAGCCAGCACATACAAGTGAAACAGAAATATGACAATCCTCCATTTTTCAGACTACGGCAAAACTGCCGTCTGCTTTCATTTGCAGTTCCAGATCGCATTTTTGCCTGCGGCCCGATATGCGCCGGATGTTTTCGACGTCGCTTCGCATCACAAACTTTTTTGCCTCATCCGGGTCAAGTCCGCCCATTATTTTTCTTTCGGTCAGTCGGCTGACAAGCGTTTCAAAGCCGGCGCTTACAAATATACTGTAGTCGCAGAACTGCGCGAGGTTCTGCCAGGGCAACTCGTCGAGCAACAGCCAGTTGCCTTCAATGACCGCGATTTGCCCGTTTACGAAAGTGACGTCTTCGACGGCGTCGTGAATAGTCCTGTCATATCCCGGCCAATATATATCGCAGTGCCTCAGCGCGGCTGTTTTCTGGTACAACTTTTCAAAATCATAGGTTTCCGCGGCGCCTTTTATATCGCGCAACAATATTCGCGCGCCGTTTTTGCATATGTAGTTTTGGGCCAAGTATCCGCTATGGTAATGAAATCCGTCCATTCCCAAAGCCTGCGCGAAACTGCCGGCGCCGCAAGTCAGCGATTCGAGCAAAAGCGACAGCGTCGTCTTGCCCGCGCCGCAGGGCCCGGCTAAGTAAATTACCGCCCTGCGGCTGAGATTTCGCCGCAGTTCGTCAAATTTCTTAGCCAGCGGGATAAAAATACCGTCTATATCCCTCTTATGGTATTCGGCTTTGATATTGAAAGAATTTACGCTGAAATTATATATCGCCTTATCGTCGCTCATTTTGGTTTGACCACATTCAATTTATTTAAAATCTCAAGTTATGATATGGAAAATCATTATATCATTATTTACTGAAAAAGTCAAGGAAAAAACAAAAAAACACCGCAAGTTTTGCAGAGAGGATATTTTATGGAAAAATTAACTTCGCACGAACGCATAAAAAGGATGTTCAATCATCAGGAAGCGGACAGAATACCGATAATGGACGGGCCGTGGGGTTCGACGATTGCCAGATGGCAAAGTGAGGGAATGCCCGCCGGTATGAGTTTTTCGGATTATTTTGAAATGGATGTCATGGTTTCCGTGCTGCCGGATTCTTCCCCGCGGTATCCGCACACCGTCATAGAAGACGCCGCCGACTTTTGTATTGTCAGGGACCGCTGGGGCTGTACCATGAAATACCTGAAAAACAACGCGGACGCCGCGATGCCGCAATTTTTGGATTTCACCGCCAAAACCAAGGCGGACTGGCTGAGGATGAAAGAAGATATGGCGTTTTCGCGCGACAGGATGCCGCTTGACCGGCTCGCCCAAAATTACGCCGATTGGCGGAAGGCGGGTTTGTGGGTGCAATATCAGGTTGAGGTGGGCTTTAACGTCGTGACCGCGTATTGGACGGGAATCGACACCTTTTTGCTCGCCCTGATGGAAGAGCCCGAATGGTGCCATGACATGATCATGCACGGCGCGGATTTGAACCTGCAGATGCTTGACGCCATGTGGGATGCGGGATATGAACTCGACTGTTTGTTCTGGTGTGACGATATGGGGTATAAAGGGTCCGCGTTTTTCTCTTTGGATATGTACAGGTCTTTTTTAAAGCCCGCGCACCAAAAACTGATAGACTGGGCCCATTCCAAAAACATCCCGGCGCACCTGCACTCCTGCGGGAACGTGATGAAACTTGTGCCCGAATTGGTCGATATGGGGCTTGACGGCCTCAACCCGCTCGAAATCAAAGCGGGAATGGACCCGGTAAAGCTGAAAGGCGAATTCGGAGACAAACTGCTGCTGCACGGCGGTATCGACGCCATGCGGTGGAAGGACATAGACTATATAGAAGCGGAGGCCAGAAGGCTGATACCCGTATTGATGGAAAACGGCGGATATATCTTCGGTTCGGATCATTCCGTTCCGCATGACGTCAGCCTCGAAAATTTCGGGCGGATCGTCAATTTGGCGAAAAAATTGGGGTGTTATCAATAAAAATCGAAAGGGAAATATTGGGACTGAGGAATTACCTCATTTTGAGGGAATTCCTCTTTTGTGTGTGCTTGTGCATTTGCCGTGAATTTTTTCGCATATTTGTGAAAATCCGACTTGACAAAATCGCTTTGGTACTGTATTATTTATATTAGGTTGCATTGAAAATAAGGGTAAAGGTAGGTAGATAAATTTATGAAAAAAATCAAAAAAAATATTGCCGGAATACCGGCGTTATGCATTTTATTGATTCTGTGCGCGATTATTTTCGGGGCATGCGGCGCAGATTCGGGAAAACCGGTGGCTGCCCCGGATGCGGCTTCGCCTGATCAAGGAGCCGCAGGCGGCGATATACCCGAGGAAACGGAGGCCATGGGACTTCCGCCCGGTCTGCCCTTATCGGATATGAACGGCAAGGAGATAACTCTGGGTCTGACAAACTGGGCGAACTATTTTCCGCTGTCCATTCAGGATATAGATGTGGAAGAACTGACCGGCGAAGCGATCAACGACGCCGCCTTCAACAGAAATATATTCATGGAGCAGACGTTCAACTGCAAGATAAACACCATTGTATACCCCGGCAACGGCGAAGCTTTGACCGGCCTGAGGAAGCAGGTGAAGGCGGGGGATGAAACCCTTGACTTGGTTTTTTTCAGGGCGATCGGCATGATGCCGCCCCTGACCGAGAAACTGCTGCACGATTTCGGCGATATCCCCCATGTGAACACGGATAATCCGTGGTGGAACAAAAGCTCCATAGAGGCTATGTCGATCGGCGGGAAAGTGTACTCCCTCTTAGGCGATTACAGCAAAACCGTGTGGAGCTGCGTCTGGCTCACGTATTTCAACAAAGATCTGGTTTCGGATTTCGCCCTGGAAGACCCGTACCAGCTTGTGCGGGACGGAAAATGGACTTTGAATAAAATGTATGAGATGGGCAAACAGGTCTCCTCGGATTTGAACGGGGACGGAAAGATGGGGACTGTAAACGACAGGGTCGGCTTTATGCACATCAACAACACCGCCACGGCTCTGTTCAACGGATTCGGCGAAAAGCTTGTCGATATAGACGCCGACGGACTGCCGTATATTTCCCTCGGAAAGGAGAGCGCGATAGACAAAGCGATGCACATAGCGGAAATTCTCAGCGACCATGACGTTTTCCTGAATGCGCATATGAGAACCAACGACGCATATATATACGAGGCGGGTATGTTTGTCTGGGGGCAGTCGCTCTTCTCTCTGGGCGGCGTGTATTACGCTCCCGAAATGAGGGCGATGGAGCAGATGTTCGGGCTGCTGCCGTACCCGAAATACGACGAAAGCCAAACCGAATGGTTCAATCCGATTCACGCCGCGGCGATACCGCTGATAACGGTTCCGATAACAAACAACGACTTTGAAAATATGGGCCTGTTCATCGACGCGTTCACGTATCAGGGGCATATAAACATCCGCCCTCAGTTTTATGACATCATGCTCCAAAGGAAAGTGGCGCGCGACAGCGAATCCGAAGAAATGCTCGACTTTATATTCAACAACATATTCATGGATATCGGGGAAGCGTATGATTTCGGCGGCATATACGGAAATTTCAATTCCATGGTATGTTCGAATAAGGCGGCCATCGCGGCGTGGTTGGAGAAAAACGCCCCGAAAATAGAAAAAGAAATCGATAAATTTGTAGACGCGATGACGGGAAACGAATGAGGCTGAATCAATTATGAACAAAAAAGAAAATTTGGAATTTGTGGCGACGTGCCTTTTCGGTTTGGAAGGGTTCGCAGCCGAGGAAATTGAAGCCTTAGGGTATAGAAAAAACGTTGTGACAGACGGAAGGGTGAGCTTTTTCGGCGATATATCGGCCGTCGCGCGCTGCAATATATGGCTGCGCTATGCGGAGCGGCTGTATATAAAGCTCGGGGAATTTGACGCTTTGTCTTTCGACGATTTGTTCGAGGGCACGAAAAATCTCCCCTGGGAAGCGTGGATAGGCAAAAACGATATGTTCCCCGTGAAGGGGCATTCGATAAAGTCGAAGCTCGCCAGCATACCCGACTGCCAGAAGATCGTCAAAAAAGCGGCGGCAACCCGCCTTTTGTCAAAACACGGCGTGACCGTATTGGATGAAACACGGACAAAATATCAGATCGCCTTTTTCATATTGAACGACCGCGCGACGCTCATGATCGACGCCTCGGGCGACCCGCTGCACAAACGAGGGTACAGGTTCCAGTCCGCCGAAGCGCCCCTGCGGGAGACGCTCGCGGCGGCGATGGTGAAGATAAGCCGCCCGCGCGGAGAAGTGCTGCTGTGGGACCCCTTTTGCGGCTCGGGCACGATTCCCATAGAAGCCGCGCTGCTCATGACAAACACCGCCCCGGGGCAGAACCGGAGCTTTGCCTCCGAGCAGTTTGGCGGGGTTCCCGCCGCCGTATGGAAAGAAGCCAGAGACGAGGCTAAGTCGCTTCAGAATTTGTCGGTGAAATTTGAAAGCTACGCGTCGGATATCGACGGGGACTGCGTCAAAATAGCGAAAAGCAACACGGACAGGGCCGGGATGGGAAAATATGTAAAAACCTTCGCACAGGACGCCCTGACGATAGAAACAAAGGGCAGGCGGGGGACAATCGTGACCAATCCTCCGTACGGCGAGCGCATGTCCACAAAAAAGCAAACGGAAAAATTATACCGCGAAATGGGCAGGCACTTTGAAACTTTGGACCGGTGGCAGATATATATTTTATCGTCCCATGAAAATTTTCCGCTGTTTTACAAAAAGCGGCCCGATAAAATCCGCAAGCTGTACAACGGAATGATAAAATGCGGCTATTTCCAATATTACAAATCACCAAAGTGAAATTGAGAAAGGATTTTATTTATGCAGAAAAAACTGATTTCGATCATTTTACTGGCTGTCTTTATTCTTGCCTGCGTCATGGGGGCTTCATGCGGCGGCGACAAAAAAGAAAACGACGCAAAAAATGACGCAATCGACAAGCCTTCCGACGAAAACGGCGGCGGGGAAAAAAAGGCGGACGATGCCCCAAGCGAGCGCGACCGGATTATAGCAAGTTACGAATTGCCCGAGGAAAATTTCGGCGGATATGAATTCACGCTGATGATGAAAGGGGAAAGGCCGGATGGCAGCGATTATTGGGACGCCAAAGAAATCAACGCCGATGAGGAAAACGGCGAGACATTAAACGACGCCGTCTACAAAAGAAACAGGGAAATCGAGGCAAAATACAATATAACAATCAAGGGGCTTTGGGTGCCGCAGGGGAGCATGGTGTCAAATCTGCAAAAAGCGGTCAAAGCGGGCGACAGCGTCTACGACGCGGTTTTGCTTTCGTTTAATCTGGCCTCGCAGTCGACCAGAAGCGGCTATCTGCACAACCTGAAGGAGGCGCCTTACGTCGATTTGAGCCGGCCGTGGTGGGACCAAAGCATAATGGCGGAGACGTCGGTCAAAAACAAAACGTATTATGCGGCGAGCGACGCCAATATCATGGACAAGGAAGGCACCTGGACATTGATGTTCAACAAAAAGATGATAGCCGATTTCGGGCTTGAAAACCCCTATACTTTAGTGCAGGAGAACAAGTGGACTTTCGATAAGTTTATCGAAATGACAAAAGATATATCGGCCGATTTGGACGGCGACGGCGAGTTTGGCAAGTACGACCGCTACGGCTTCGCGACGACTACGGATTCCACCCAGGGGCTGCTGTTCGCCAGCGGGCTGAGGATTATCAGAAAAGACGCCGATGACATTCCGTATTTCGCGTTGAACGGCGACGACGTGATGCCGAAACTCGAAAAAATCGCCTATATAATGAGAGGCGACAATATCGCCCAGATGATGCAGGACTATACCGGAACGGACACGCACTTAATCACGCAGGCGTCCTTTGAGGAAAACAGGGCGCTCTTCTATGCCGAAGTCATGCAGTGCGTCATACGGCTGCGCCAGATGGACACGGATTTCGGTATAATACCGCTGCCCAAATGGGATCAAAATCAGCCCGCCTATCACACGAACATACACCAGTGGGCCTGCAACAGCATGGCAATTCCGAGCAATGTCGAGAATTTGGAGCGCTCGGGGCTTATTCTCGAAGCTATAGCGCACGGCGGCGCCAAATATATAAGGCCCGCGTATTACGACGTGATGCTCAAGACAAAATTTTCAAGGGACGAAGAATCGTCCGCAATGCTCGATATCATATTTGCGAGCCGTTCGGCGGACATAGGGTATATCGACAACGTCGGCTCTATTGTGAGCGATTTGCAGAACACGATACAAAAAAGAGAAAACGCGTTTGTCTCGACTTTCGAAAAGAGAGCCGGCGCGATAGAAAAGGACCTTTCCAAGATCATCGAGGCGTATGAGAATTTGAGCTGACGGGGCGCAGTATTTCGAATTCATTTTTGCGGAATCTGATCAGCCCTTCATTTCGCAGCTTGCCGAGTTCGTTTGACATCGCGCTCCGCTCGACGCAGAGATACTGCGCCAGTTGTTCCCGGTTGTAGGGGATGGTGAATTTTTTCGCCGTCCCTTTTTGCGTTTCCAAAAAAGTGAGCAGCTTTTCCCTTGTTGTCCGTTTTGAGAGAATATCGAGTTTTTGGGTCAGCATCAAGTTTTTGCGGGCGATGATTTTCAGCATGTTTTCTATGAGTTTCGCGTGGAAAACGCAGGCGGAGCTGCAGGATGTGATTATTTTTTTGTAGTCGATTAAAAGTATCTCCGCGTTTTCCGCGGCGACGATCGTGACGGGGCTCTGCGTTATTTCCGCGCAGGCGAACGTTTCCCCAAAAAATTCGGAAACCCCGAGTTCGGTTAAGATGGTGGTATTTCCGTCTATATCTTCTTTTATCACCTGCACGCTGCCCTCCAAAACCAAACCCACAAAATTCACGGCGCTGCCGGAAAACAATATCACGTCTTCTTTTTTATACACATGCACTTTGGCGGAAAGGCAGTTTAAAACATGTTCAAAATCGTTTTGGCCGATGCCGCTCCACAACGGGTTGTTTTTTATTTTTTCGTAAATTTTTTTCACAATATTTGTCCTTTCGTTGTTTTTACAACCGAATTATTGTTTTTATTATACTATAATTAAAATAAAAAAGCAAGAGGAGGCAAAAAACATGATCAGAAAAATAATAAAAATCGATGAAGACAAATGCGACGGCTGCGGGCTATGCGAGGCGGCCTGTCACGAGGGGGCCATCGGGATTTTTGACGGGAAGGCGAAATTGGTGCGCGACGATTACTGCGACGGACTCGGCGATTGTCTGCCCGCGTGCCCGACCGGGGCCATCGCCTTCGAAGAGCGCGAAGCGGCCGGATACGACGAAGCGGCCGCGGCTGCCGGAATGGAAAACAAAAAGCCGGAAACTTTGGCTTGCGGGTGCCCCGGCACGCATTCAAAACCGCTCGAACGCGACACTTGCCCCGAAGACAACAAAAAACAGGCGCCGCCCTTACAAACCCATCTCAACCAATGGCCGGTGCAGATAAAACTCGTGCCGCAAAACGCGCCGTATTTCAAAAGGGCGAACCTGCTCGTCGCCGCCGACTGCGCCGCTTATGCCTACGGAAATTTCCACGCCGAATTCATGAAAAACAGGATAACGATAATAGGCTGCCCGAAATTGGACGAAGGCGATTACTCCGTAAAGCTCACCGCCATATTGAAAGAGAACGATATAAAGTCCGTGACAATCGCCAGAATGGAAGTGCCCTGCTGCGGCGGCATTGAAAACGCGGCCAAAACCGCTCTTCAAAACTGCGGCAAAATGATACCATGGCAGGTGGTGACTTTCACCACGGACGGGGATATAATGGAGATTTAACAATGAAAAACGGTTGCCCGGGCGCGGCGGCTCTTAAAGGCGCGCAAAAATTGAAAATAAAAATCTGCCCTGAATGCGGCGGGGAAATCGAAATTTTTTCGAAGGACGTCTGCGGGGAGTGCAAATGCGGCTTTGTCGCCTACAACGATTCACAGAACTGCATTCAGTGGTGCGCCTATGCGAAAGAATGCGTCGGCGACGAAATCTACGAAAAATTTACCAAAAAAAATGAGCCGGAAAACGGCGAAAAGGAGAAATAATTATGTTTTGTTTCCAATGCGAACAGACCGCGAAAGGAAGCGGCTGCACGGCAGGGGGCGTTTGCGGCAAAAAAGCGGAAACCGCCGAGCTGCAGGACGCGCTCACAGGGGAACTCATAGGACTTGCGCGGGCTGCAAACGGCAGAACGCCCGGCAAAAGCGCCTACAGGGCTTTGACAGAAGGATTGTTTGCCACTGTGACCAATGTGAGCTTTGACTCCGAGGCGCTCAGGCGCCAAATCGAAACCGTCAAAGAAGAAAAAGCAAAACTCATACCGCAATGCGGCGGCTGCGATTCCGCCTGTTCGAAAAACGACAGCTATGATATGGCGCGGTTATGGGAAGATGACGAGGATATACGCTCCCTGAAATCGCTTTTGCTGTTCGGGATGCGCGGGATGGCGGCCTATGCCCATCACGCTTGCATACTCGGCAGAACCGACGCGTCGGTCGACGATTTTTTCTATAAAGGACTGCAAGCGGTCGGCGAACAAAAAACCGCCGGCGAACTGCTCGCGCTTGTCATGGAGCTCGGAAGCGTGAATTTGAAATGCATGGAGCTGCTCGACGGCGCCAATACGGGCGCATACGGGAATCCCGCGCCCGCGTCCGTGAGCCTAAATATCGAGCCCGGCCCCTTTATCGTCATTTCCGGCCACGATTTGCGCGATCTCCAGCTTCTTCTCGAGCAAACGCAAAACAAAGGCGTCAATATTTACACGCACGGCGAAATGCTGCCGGCCCACGGCTACCCGGAACTGAAAAAATATCCGCACCTCAAAGGCAATTTCGGCACTGCGTGGCAGAACCAGCAAACCGAATTTGAAAACATCCCGGCCCCCGTTTTGTTTACGACGAACTGCATAATGCCGCCAAAACCGTCATATGCCGACCGGGTATTCACCGCTTCGGTGGTCTCATATCCCAAAATGGCTCATATCGGCGAAGAAAAAGATTTCACGCCGCTGATAGAAAAGGCGAGGGAACTCGGCGGCTACGGCGAGATGCGCAAAATGACCGGAATCAACGGCGGCAATACGCTGACTACGGGTTTTGCCAGAGACGCGGTGCTGTCCGCGGCTGATACAGTCGTCGAAGCGGTAAAAACCGGGGCGATAAAACACTTCTTTCTTGTGGGCGGCTGCGACGGGATGAAACCTGGCAGAAACTATTACACGGAGTTTGTGAAACAATCGCCGAAAGACACCGTGATACTCACCCTCGCCTGCGGAAAATACCGTTTTAACGATCTCGATATCGGCGAGGCGGCCGGGCTGCCCCGCATTATGGACATGGGACAATGCAACGACGCATACAGCGCGATCAAAGTCGCCTCGGCTTTAGCGGAAGCTTTCAAGTGTTCGGTCAATGAACTGCCTTTGACGCTGGTGCTCTCGTGGTACGAGCAAAAGGCCGTGTGTATTTTACTGACCCTGCTCTCGCTCGGCATCAAAAACATCTACATCGGGCCGAGCCTGCCCGCCTTTATATCCCCCGCCGTTTTAAATATACTCGTGGAAAAATTCAACCTCACGCCGATTTCCACCCCCGAAGCCGATCTCAAAAAAATACTGGGATAACTATATCACAAAACTTTTTTCATTTCTCTTATATATTCATACAGCGCCTGTTTCGCGTTTTCGCCGTACTGCCCGATGATACTCACAATCGCACTCCCGACGATCACGCCGTCGGCGGCCTCGGAATAATGTTTTGCCTGCTCGGGCGTCGAAATGCCGAACCCGACGGCGATTGGAACATCTGTATGCTTTCTTATTTCGCCTGCAACCGCAGTGATATCCGCCGCGATTTCACTGCGGATCCCCGTGACGCCCATAGATGAAACGAGATAGATAAACCCTTCGGCACTTTCGGCGATTTTGGCTATACGCTTTTGTGAAGTGGGAGCTATGAGCGTGACTATCTCGATTCCATGCTTTACGGATATTGTTTTCGCTTCCCCGCATTCCTCAAAGGGCAAATCGGGTATTATCGCGCCGCATATCCCGATTTTCGCGCATTCGGCGAAAAACCGGTCATATCCGTACACAAACACGGGATTCAGGTAGGTCATAAAAACCATCGGGACCCGCATTTTATCCTTTATCGACGCGACCATGTCAAAAACGCCGTCAAGCCTTGCTCCCGCCGCAAGGGCGCGCACGCTTGCCGATTGTATCGCTTCGCCCTCGGCTATCGGGTCGGAGAACGGAATGCCGATTTCAATCATGTCGGCTCCGGCTTTTTGCGCGGCGAGTATATAATTTGCCGAAGCTGCGAGATTCGGGTCGCCCGCCATGAGATAGGCGATAAACGCCTTTTTATTTAAAAACGCCTGTTTGATTTTATTCATATATATCTTCCCCCCTGTATCTGGCGATAGCCGCCGCGTCTTTATCACCGCGCCCCGAAAGGCAGATGACGATAATCTTACTGCTGCCCATTTCTTTTGCCAATGTCGCCGCGCGCGCTGCGGCATGGGCGGATTCGATTGCCGGGATAATTCCTTCCGTACGCGACAGCCGCTCAAAAGCGTCCACGGCTTCATCGTCGGTCACCGGCACATATTCGGCGCGGCCGGATTGATACAGCCACGCGTGTTCCGGTCCGACGCCGGGGTAGTCGAGCCCCGCGGATATCGAATAAACCGGCGCGATCTGCCCGAACTCATCCTGACAGAAGATCGATTTCATTCCGTGGAAAACGCCGGTTGAGCCGCAGGTTATCGTTGCGGCGTGCAAATTTGTGCCAAGGCCTCTGCCCGCCGCCTCGCAGCCCACCAAACGCACTCCGGCGTCGGGTATGAAATCATAAAACGCGCCGATGGCGTTCGACCCGCCGCCCACGCAAGCGACGACCGCGTCGGGCAGGCGGTTTTCGGCTTTGAGGATCTGCGCTTTTATCTCCCTGCCGATCACGCTCTGAAAATTTCTGACCATTGCGGGAAAAGGGTGGGGGCCCATGACCGAGCCGAGCACGTAATGCGTGTCCGACACTCTTTTGCTCCACTCCCGCATGGTTTCGTTTACCGCGTCTTTGAGCGTCATGGTGCCGGAAGTGACGGGGTGGACCCTCGCCCCCAGCAGCCGCATCCGGTAAACATTGAGCGCCTGACGCATGGTGTCTTCTTTTCCCATGAAGACCTCGCATTCCAGCCCCAGCAAAGCGGCGGCGGTAGCCGCGGCGACGCCGTGCTGGCCCGCGCCCGTTTCGGCGATTATGCGGGTTTTGCCCATTTTTTTCGCGAGCAGGACTTGCCCGAGAACATTGTTTATTTTGTGCGAACCGGTGTGGTTCAAATCCTCCCGTTTCAGATAGATTTTTGCCCCGCCGATCTGCTTTGTCAGATTTTCGGCGTGATACAGAAGCGAAGGCCGCCCGGCGTATTCGGACAAAAGCCTGTTTAACTCGGCCCTGAAAGCTGTATCATCCATGTAAAAATTATACGCTTCTTCCAGTTCGTGCAATGCGTTCATCAGCGTTTCGGGTATATACTGTCCGCCGAACCCGCCGAATCTTCCGTTGTTATTGTCGATCACTTTTTTGTTCCCTCCCAATTTTTTCAAATAACAGTTTGACTTTTTTTTCATCTTTGACGCCCGGGGCTTTTTCCACACCGGTCATCAAATCGATGATTTGCGCCTTTGTCTTTTGTATGATATCCGCCGCGTTTTCGGGGTTTATCCCTCCGGCAATAATAACCGGGCAGTTTACGGCGTTTTTTAGCGTTACAAACATATCGGTATCCGCAATTCCGCCGGCGGCGGCGTTTTCGGGAGTGCGCGGGTCAAAGAGCAGGGCGTAAACGCCGGCTTTGCAGAAATCTGCCGCCGCTTTTTTTAAATCGGGCGTATTTGGAAAAACAGCTTTGATGATCTTTACTCCGATTTTTTTTAATTTTTCGGCCAAAAACGCGGTATCTCCGAGAGATTCGCCGCCGTGCAGCTGGATATAACCGGGCTTTATTTCCGTGGCCAATTTGATTATTTTATCCCTCGGCCCCCCCGCTACCACGCAGGTTTCTGCCGGACATAAAACATTTGCCGCGAGTTTCTTCGCTTCCTGCATAGCCAGATTCCACGGGAGACGCGGGTAACCGACCACAAACCCGATTATATCGGCCCCGTGACAAATGCACGTCTTTACGTCTTCTTCGTTTGTGAGCCCGCATATTTTCACTTTTACCGTTTTGCTCAAAATTTATTTCCCTTCTTTGATTTTGACGCGCAGCGATTTATACATTTCGCCCATATCCCGCGCTTTCCATAACGCGGTTCCGACAAGAAGCGCATTCGCGCCGGCAGACGCCGCTTCTTTCGCGCCGCCGGGCGACAAAATACCGCTTTCGCTGATCAGCAGCGCGCCGTCGTGCACACCCGGGGCGAGCGAGGCCGTATGCGAGGGGCCTCCGCTGTCGCGTTCGAGAGTTATGATATTGCGGTTGTTTATGCCCGTCAGCCGCGCCCCCAATTTTTTTGCAAGTTCCATTTCTTTTGCCGTGCAGACTTCCACAAAAGGCTCCAAACCCGTTTTCAGCGCCGTTTCATAGAGCATGCATAAGTTTTTTTCGTCCGTCACGGCGCAAATCAACAAGACGGCCGCCGCCCCCAAATCCTTTGTTTCGGAAATCTGATCCGCATTTGTTATGAAGTCCTTACGCAAAACCGGAGCGTTTGTGCCCTTTGCAATATCAATTAACAGCTGACCGCCGCCGCCGAAGCGGCTTTTTTCGGTGACGACCGAGAGCGCCGGGGCTCCGCAGAAATCAACGAGATATCGCGCCGTTTTTACGGGGTCGCGTCCCCGCAGCAAATCGCCCTCTTTCGGCGACTTGCACTTTATATCGGGTATGACCGCGACAAATCCGGATTTGTTTTCCGACATGACGGCCTCTGCGAACCGGCTAACCGGGGGATTCACGAGACCCTCCCGAAATCATTGGACATTTCTCTCAGTTCCCGCAGTTTGCCGGAAGCCTTGCCGCTGTCGATCAGTTCTCCGGCATAGGCGATGCCGGATTTGAAATTTCCGGCTTTGCCGCCGACGATGAGCGCGCCTGCGGCGTTTAATACAATTGCGTCGCGTTTCGCCCCTTTTATTTTTCCCGAAAAGACGCCGTTTATCGTTTCGGCGTTTTCGGTGGGCGTTCCGGTTTTTATATCTGCAAGAGTGCATCTGTCAAGCCCGAAATCCTCCGGCGCTATTTCCGCCGTATTCACTTCGCCGTTTTTCAAGTGGTTGATCCGCGTTTTCCCGAGCAGCGAAATTTCATCGAGGCCGTCGAGCCCGTGGACGAACATGGCGTTCGTGTATCCCAATTCTTTTGCCACATACGTGACAATATCGAGCAAATCCGGCTTGTACACCCCGAGAAGGTGCTTTGGCGCAAATGCGGGATTTATCAGCGGCCCGATAATCGAATAAAATATGGTTTTTATGCCCAGGTCCTGTTCCGGCGGCAGCACTTTGCCCATGACCGGATGAAACAGCGGCGCGTAGAGAAAAGCTATGCCGATTTGCTCAATCATTTTTTCAGCTTCGCGCGGCTGTAAACTTATATTCACACCCAAGGCTTCGAGCACGTCGGCGCTGCCCGAAAGGCTGGCAATGGAACGGCTGCCGTGTTTCGCGACGGGAATACCCGCCGCCGCGGCGACTATCGCGGTCGCCGTTGAAATATTGAAAGTGGAAAGCCCGCCGCCCGTGCCGCAGGTATCCATCAATTCAACTGAGACATTCGGTCTCAAGGGCACGCAGTTGTCGCGCATGGCCTTTGCTATATACGCGGTTTCTTTGAGTGAGGCGCCTTTCATAAGCAGGGCCACCTGAAAGCCCGCGATTTGGACGTCGCTGACATAGTCATTTTTTATCGCGGAGATCAATTCCGATATTTCAGCTTCGGATAGCTCCTGTTTTGCCGTGATTTTCCCCATGATTTCTTTGTACATGTTTTTTTCTCCTTTTTGTAAAATTAAAATAAAAAATTAAACATACCGCGAAAACAAAAAAAGGCCCTTGACAAAGTCGTAAAACTTTATCAAGGACGAATAAAAATTCGCGGTGCCACCTTGATTTACGGGCAAAAAGCCCGTACTCTCTGCAGGATACCAACATATCCCTCGCAACTAAACGTATGCGTCACGTCATGGAATACTCGGCAAAAAACCCGCCTTTGACCATGCCCTCGGCAGTCCATTTAACAGCCTGCATTTCCGCCCGGCTCTCAGCTCCCCGGACTCTCTGTAGTGCGCATACACTGTTTTTATCTCTGCCTCTTCGGTTTGAAAATATGAAATTTTAGATGTTGGATATTGTATCACCTTGGCAGGCAAGATGTCAAGCGGTATTTTGTTAACAATTTGTGAATTTTAATCCTTAAAATTTGACAAAATCCATGCATTGGCTGTCGGCGTCAAGTTTCGCGCGTGCCCCAATGGGCAAAACCGCGTGCCGCGTCCCATGCCCGAAATCATCGGTGTATACCACGGGGATATCATGTTCGGCCCCGAAACGCTCAAGGCAGCAAAGCAGATCCTTTGGAACGCCGGCGCAGTAATGTCCGAATATCAGGCCTGTCACATTTCGCATAAATTCGCTTTGGCCGATAAAGGCGAGATATGTGCCGACTGCCCCGACCTCGCTGAATTTTTCGTGATCTTCTAAAAACAGCAAATACTTTGTATCGCGGTCGTACTTGAAATATTTGTTGGCGAGCATGAGCCCGAAAAGCGAGCTGTAGCCGCCGATCAACGTCCCTTCGCAGAGCCCGCCGCACAGAGTTTTCCAGGTGCTGTCGCTGACAAATCGTTTTGCTTCATATCCCTCGATAAAATGGGAGCAAAACTGCGTGAAGTCGTAATGGCGCAAATCGACGAACTGTCCGGCTCCCCAGCCGTAATATGTGATCAGCCCCGTCTGCGAATAAACGGCGTTCAATATGGACGTGGCGTCGCTGTAGCTGGAAAACAGTTTCGGGTTGCGGCGTATGCTGCCGTAATCGATCAGCGGCAGAATTTCGGCCGCGCCGTCGCCGCCGGAAAACAATATCATATGCACCGAGTCATCCGCCGCCAAAGCGTTGAGGTCCGCGGCGCGCTCTTTCGCGCTCGCGGCGTAACCATAGGTATCTTTATAGAAATTGTCGCCGAATTTTATTTTGAACCCGAGCCGCCGCGCCGCTTCGGCGATTGCATTGTAGCGCTCCGTATCCGCCACATGGCTGGGGCAGAATATCCCGATTGTGCCCCCCGGCGGCATTCTTTTTGCCTGCATTTGTTTTTTTCTCCTTAATTTTAATTATGAATTTGCCGTCCTGTCGGGATTTTTAAACGGCATGAATTTCGAAGCCAAAAAAAGCGTCAGATTCAAGCCCGCGCATATCAGCATGAGATTTGTAAAACCGAACCGTTCAATCAAAAATCCGCCCAGTACGCCGGCCAAACCCCTGGGTATGTAGTAGCTCACGGCGTACAGCAGGGTCTGCCCGAAAGCCATCATTTCTTTTGCCAGGGTCAGATTCAAATAATATATCGCCGCATACATCATGATCGTGCCGAATGAACCCGTTATCAGGCTTACGAGCAGTACCCCCGCGCCGTATGGCAGCAAGGCAAAGCCCAGGCATCTGACAAATTGCATGAAAACGCAGAATATGACTATTTTTTTTATGGTGAAACGCCTGAAAAAATAATCGAATTTCACAAAAAAAACCAATTCGCCCGTAATCGTCAGAAACACGGTCAGCCCCCAGATCCACGGCGGCAGATTCAACGTTTTTTCCAAATAATTCTGCGTGAAGTTATAATAGCTGCCAAAAGCGAACTGCATCGCGAAGATGAAGATAAACAGGGTCACGCAGGTTTTGTCTTTGAAAAAGGTTTTATACGATATATCCTTTTTGCCGCGCGCGTGCCCCTTGACCGGCGGCAGCTTTTTTACCGAAACCGCGGCGAACAAAGCCATAACCGCGAAAACGGGGAATATTATTTTGACATCTATATAATCGCCGAAAATACTGAGGGCAAGGGTGAGAAACAGCGCAATCAGCCCGAAACACAAAGAGCCGAAAAATCTTACGGGCCCGTATCTTATTCCCGCGGACACGGCGTATTCGAGCAGAACCGCATCCAGCAGACCGCCGAACGGCGAAAGGAAAAACATGAACAGCCCGAAAACAAATATGAGGTAAATGAGCGAACTGCTCAGCCGGGCCGTGTAAAACACGACGGCGGCGGCGGATATGATAAATATGAGAACGTTGTTTTTGTATTTCGCCCTGTCGCTCGCAATCCCGAACAAAACCATCGAAACAATTCCGACAATCGGCCCCACGGACAAAATGATCCCTATTTCGCCGTCGCTTTTTCCCGCTATATCCTTGAGATATTTGGGCACGAAGGAATAATAGACCGCAAGAAGGCTGTAAACCAAGGCGTTTGCCGTAAAGAAAGGCAGCAGAAAACGAAACGCCGGAATCTGTTTCGGATTTTCGGAAACATTTTTCATAAATATAATATACTCAATCTATATTTTAAGTAAAATTTGAATGTGTTGTAAAATAAATCATTTTCCGTACATGGCATCGATGTTTTCAACCGGAACGTCGCCGATCATGTCCTGGTCGGGACCTATGATGATTCCGGAGGGGCCGAGCGTTTTTATTATGTTTGCCACTTGTGCGCGCACTTCCCCGGGCGTCCCGAACGGCAGCGTCGTCTGCGTCGAAACGGCTCCGTGAAAGCATATTTTTCCCTTGTAGCCCTCAGCCAAAATTTCCGGCGACATTTTATACGCGTCCGCCTGAACCGGATCCAAAATATCCACTCCTATATCGACAAGATGGGGGATAATGTCAAATACCGCTCCGCATGTGTGGAACATGGCCGTTTTGACGTATTTTTTCGCGCCTGCCACTATTCGGCGCATGTTCTCCTTGAAAAACTCTTCGTAATGTTTTTCGGAGATGAACATCGAGCCCTGCGTGCCGAAATCCGAGCCGAAATAATATATGTCGATATATTTCCCGCAGGCGCTCAAATACGCTTCATTCCACGATATATACATGTCCGTCACCCTCGTGATAAGCGCTTTTACGAGCTCCGGCTCGTCATACAGCGAGCACAAAAAGCGTTCCTCGCCCAAAAGGGAGCGCGACTGCGTGAACAGCGAAGCCCATACCCCGCCGACCACCGCGCGCCCCGATCCGGCGGCGTTTTCCGCGTGCTTTGCGCTCTGCCCGGTATTTACTATACGAAAGTCCGGGAAACCAAACGACGCTATATAATCTATATCGTCAATGTCTTCAAAGGCGGGCTTTATGATCGCGTCCGTGACATATGAGCCGTTTGTGGCCCTCTGATGCAAATTTCCGAACATATCGTAATAACAGTCTTTTATATCGCAGCCCTTTGTCTCGACGCTGTCATATATGACCGGCACGTGCGTGGTGTCTATATTGTAATAATCATAGAGCTCCGTCATATCCCCGAAACCTTTTTTTTTCATGACTGCCTCCGCGACATTCGGGTTCGCGCGGAAGAGACGCGGCGGACGGTCGATGTCCTCATTCATGTGGGCCGCCCTCAAAACCCTCTCGCGCGATGACAGAAGTTCTGCGTTTTTCATTTTTTTACCCTCCAAAATAATTATATGTCCGCCGATTCCGCGTACCTGTGGCTGTTTTCCGCGATAAATTTTTTGCGCCCCTGCAAATCGTCGCCCAGCAGCGTGTCGAACATAATTTCCGTCATATGCTCCTCATCCCGGTTCACGCAGATCAGCCTGCGGGTTTCGGGGGCCATCGTGGTAAAACTCATCATGTCCGGCTCGTTTTCGCCGAGGCCTTTTGAGCGCTGTATGGTGTATTTTTTGTCTTTGAGCTTTGAGACGATTTCGTTTTTTTCCTTTTCGTTGTAGGCGAACTGTATATTATCCCTGCAGGTTATCTCAAACAGCGGGGATTCGGCTATATACACTTTTTTCAGTTTTATCAAAGTGGGCAGCAGCCGGTAAAACATGGTCATGATCAGCGTTCTGATGTGATAACCGTCTTCGTCGGCGTCCGTGCAGATTATTATTTTGTTCCATTTGAGCATGTCTATATCGAAATCCGTCAGGTCCTTGTGCGATTTTGTCCTGATTTCGACGCCGCAGCCGATGACCCTGAGCAAATCCATTATTATTTCGTTTTTGAAAATCCTGTCGTATGTGGATTTGAGGCAGTTGAAAGTCTTTCCCCTTACCGGTATTATCGCCTGGAATTCCGCGTTTCTCGCCAGTTTGCACGAAGTCAGCGCCGAATCGCCCTCAACTATGTAGAGCTCGCGCAGGGAAGCGTCCCTCGAGCGGCAGTTCACGAATTTTTCGACCCTGTTTCCCATTTCCATTCCCGAGGACAGCTTCTTTTTGAGGTTGAGCCTGGCGCTTTCGGCGCTCTCCCTGGAGCGTTTGTTTATCAAAACCTGCGCTGCGATCTTTTCGGCGTCATTTGGGTTTTCGGCGAAATAGACCTCGAAGTTGTGTTTTAGAAAATCCGTCATGGCTTCCGTCACAAATACGTTGTTTATGGCTTTTTTGGTCTGGTTTGCGTAACTTGTCTGGGTCGAAAAACAATTCGTGACGCACACGAGGCAGTCCTCTATATCGGCGAAAATGATTTTGCTCTCGTTTTTGGTGTATTTGCCGCTGCTCTTCAGATACCGGTCCACGGCGAAAACAGCCGCGCTTTTCAGCGCTTTTTCGGGCGAGCCGCCGTGCTCGAGATATGAAGAATTGTGATAGTACTCTATATTTGCCAAAGTGTTGGAAAAACACAGCGAAATCTGCATTTTCACCTTGTACTCCGGCTTGTCCTCCCGGTCGCGCCCCGTCCTTTCCCCATTCCACAAAACCGGCTTTGTCAAAAAATTCTCGCCCGCGAGCTCTTCGATATAGTCCAATATGCCGTTTTTGTACAGATATTCCGTTTTGATAAATTCACCGGTTTCCCTGTTCTGAAAATTCAATATGAATTTTATGCCCGCGTTCACTATGGACTGCTTTTTCATAACGTCCGCGTAATATTCATAGGGTATCGCTATATCCGTAAAAACTTCCAGGTCGGGCTTCCAATACTGAGTCGTGCCGGTTTTGTTTGTGGCGGCCGGCTCTTTTGCAAGCTGGGTGACCGCTTCGCCTTTTTTAAACGAAATCTGATGCTTTGTTTTGTTATACACGGACGTGACCTCGAAAAATTCCGAAGAATACTGCGTGGCGCAGGCCCCGAGCCCGTTTAAGCCCAAGGAAAATTCGTATATCCCCCCTTCTTCGTTGTTGTATTTGCCCCCCGCGTACAATTCGCAGTACACGAGCTCCCAGTTGTATTTCTGCTCTTTTTCGTTCCAGTCCAAAGGAAGCCCTCTGGCAAAATCCTCCACTTTTATCGAAAGGTCGGAATAGGAAGTGACTATTATGGAGCTGCCGTAGCCCTCTTTCGCCTCGTCGACCGAATTGGTGAGGATCTCGAAAAAAGCGTGCTGGCAGCCTTCGAGCCCGTCTGATCCGAACATGACGGCGGGGCGTTTTCTCACCCTGTCCGCCCCCTTGAGCGAGGATATGGTGTCGTCGTTGTATATTTTGATTTCCGTATTTTTCGCCATCTTTTATTCTCCTCGTGACATTATCTGGTTTTATTATATCAATTTTTTTAAAAAAAGTCAACGGGATTTTCCCCTTTTTTTCACATACCAAAATTATATCACACTTAATATGACAACTATTCGTCATATTAAAGCCGAACGCTTTGTTAAATTATATAATTATATTTTTCGAATTGACAATGAGCGGCAAGAGTGGTATAATGATTGGTAAACCAAACGATTGTTGTTTAGGAGTTTTGTTTTATGATAATAAAAATCAACGAAAATAACCGCGGTATTCCGGTCACCGAAAAATTTTTTATGGACAGCGACGCCGGATTCGATTTTTCCGCGCTTGAAATCCGGAAAAAATCGGGAGATATTTTTGACGGCGGACTCGAAACGGAATTTGCGCCCGTCGTCGACAAACAAAAAAAAATAACCCTGCATTCTTCGGTTGTCATCAAATATTTTCCGGATGAAAATGTGGTAAGAAAAACGCTCAAATACAAATTTACCGGCGGAGATGTATTTGTCAAGGATATCGTGCTTGAAAAAGTCGATATTTCGGTTTACAAGATGCTCAATGACCTGAGCGATTACAACCCGGATATATACGAAAGTTTTGCCTCCGGCAGCCGGGTCGCGTATTTTGATTATTTCGCGCTCGGAATTGAATTTCCCGCGGCTTTTACGCACAGCGAGGGCGATACCCTGTTTGTGACGCAGATACCCTACGCGCTCAAAGAAGCGGACATCTGGCACGAAAGCAAAACAATGGCCTGCATTCTGTCCGATTTGCCCGGCAGGGATAATATCCGCGCGGCGTTTGAAAAATATATAAAGGCAAAAGCGGTCAAGCACAACGGCGTGCATTTCAATTACAACGGCTGGTGGACGAGCGAGATACCCATCGTCGAAGAAAAGTTCGGCGCGCTTTTGAACACCTTTCGGGACAATCTGTATACCGCCGGCGCGTATTTCGACAGTTTTACCATCGACCTGGGCTGGTCGGACGACTGCAGCATATGGCGGATAAATCCCCGTCTTTTCCCCGAAGGCTTTAAAAATATACAGGCGCTGGCCGCAGAGCAGAATTCGTCGATCGGATTGTGGTGCTCTCCGGGAGGATGCTATGAATTCGCCCTCAATAACCAATGGGCGAAAGAAAACGGGTATGACGTGAGCGCGTTATACATACCCCCGATAGATTGGACTATGAATCACCTGTGCCTCGCCTCGGATAAATACGCGGACGATATGATTGAAAACCTGTCGGATATTGTCGGAAAATACAAACTGGCGCAGGTGAAACTCGACGGCGCGGTATTGGACTGCCGCACGGACGGGCACGGGCATATTCCGGCTGTAGGCGCGGCGGAAAAATCCTGTGAAAACCTGATCCGCCTGTTTAACGCCCTCAAAGCGGCAAACCCCGATGTATGGCTCGAACCGACCTGCTTTGCATATAACGCCAGTCCGTGGTGGCTCATGTATGCCGATTCGGTTACCGGCTCTTTCGGCGACGACCAGCCTTACGGCGTATGCCCGGCTCCAATGCACAGGGAGTCGCTCACTTCCGCGCGCGATTATTATAATTTGCAGGGGGCCGTGGGCGGATTCGTGCCGATCGATTATCAGGAGGTGCTCGGCATAATACACCAGACAGAAGACGATTTTACCAACGACGCAGTCACCGTGATACTCCGCGGGAATATGTTCGTATCCGCGTATATAAATCCCAAATATATGGCCCCGGAGAGGTATTTGCGGCTTGCGGCGATTATGAACTGGGCAAGGAAAAACGAAAAAATCCTCGAAAGCACGGTTCCGATACCGTTTGAGAAATGGAAGAACAGAGCTTTCGATAAGCTGACGGGAGAACCGCATCCCAAAGAGCCTTACGGTTACAGTCATTTTAACGGATACGGCAATATCTGTCTTTTGCGCAACCCCGTGATAAAAATGCAGAGCATCGAATACACCGCGCCGCGCAGCGGCGATATCATCAGCCTCTATCCCGAGGTCAGGTGCTACAAAAAAGGCGTCCGCGCGGGTGAGACCGTCGATATACCGCTTTTGCCGTATGAAACCGTGGTGCTGACGGTTGAAAACGAAAACACAACTGGCGATTATCCGGTATTCGAGAGAGAGGAAACGATAAAAATCGACAGGGACAAAATCAGCGTTGCTGCCGACAGCGAATTTCTGTATCTGCTGGAATCCGACCGGGAGCTGCCGGAAGATATATCGGTAAAAATAACGGTAAACGGGGAGATAACCGAGCCCGCCGTTTCATCGACAAAGGACGCATGGGCGGCCGTCAGCGGCAAAAGAAGCGTCCACTGGGCGTTTTATATGATAAAGCTCACGCCGGGAACATATGATATAGCCGTTTTCGACGGCATTGAAAATGAACCGGGCGCAAGTTCCAGCCAAATTAAAAAATCGGCGTATGTACTGACAAGCAAATCAGGCGCTGCGGCAAATGATATATTCGAACACGCCAACGCCCTGCCTCATCCGGAAAAAATTTACTGTTACAGCATACAAGTTTTTTGAATAAAAATACAGGTATTTTGATTATGCATAGGCGCAAAAAATATATTAAATTGTTTTTCGCTGTGTTTGTCGTTTTGACGGTGATATCGGCGGGGCTCGGAATGCGGGTGCTTTACAACGGCAGGGCCCCGGCCAAACCGCCGAAATATATTTTTCTGTTTATCGCCGACGGGTGCTCTTCCCCGCAGGTGGCCCTCGCGTCGCTGTATAAGACATCGGTGCTGAAAGAAGACGATTTGATTTTAAACAGTTTTAAAATTTTCGGAAATGCGTACACCCAAAGCGGCAATTCGATGATACCGGATTCGGCCGCGGCAGCTTCCGCGATCGCCGGCGGAATAAATGCGGACAACGGATATCTGAACATGGACGCAAACGGCGTCAAATACGAAACGATTGCGGAAAAACTGAAAAATCAGCTCGGGTATAAGATAGGCATTATTTCCTCGGATAATTTAAATCACGCGACTCCCGCCGGTTTTTACGCCCATCAGGAATCGAGATACGGAAGCGCGGAGATATTTTTGGAGCTCGCGGCCAGCGGTTTCGACTATTTCGGCGGAGGCGATATACTGGCAAAAGGCGCAGTTGAAAGCGTAACCGGCAAACCCTTCATTGAAATTCTGAGCGATTTTGGCTATAGGTATATAAACACAGAAGAAGACCTGGAAAATCTGGGCTCTGTTTCGGCAGACGGAAAAGTCGTCGCGGTTTCGCCGGCCCTCGATTTGTATGCTACAATTCCGTTTGCCATAGACAAGGAAAAATATTCAAAAAGTTTCACTATCGCCCGGCATACGAAAAAATGCGCCGAATTTTTATACAAAGATAATCCGGCCGGATTTTTCATCATGGTCGAAGGGGAGAAAACCGACTGGGCGTGCCATTCAAACGACGCGGCGACTTTGATACACGAGATGATCGATTTTGACGACGCGGTGAGGGAAGCTGTTGAGTTTTATAACAAACACCCCGGCGAGACGCTCATTATCGTCACGGCGGACCATGAAACGGGCGGACTTTCATTGGGATACTCGGAGACGACCTCATATATGCATTTGGAGCATCTCGCAAATCAAAAAATATCATTTTCCGAATTTTCGTTTAAGATCCACGCCCACAGGCAAAACGAAACCGCCTTCGAGGATATTCTGCCCGAAATAAAGGAATATTTCGGCATAGCCGGGTATGACGGCGAAAACCCGCATTTCTATTTCAGCGGCGGCGATATGGAAAAACTGAGGGCGGCATACGATATGTCGATGATCGACCCTTCAATCCGGGCTTTCGGCATGAGCGAATATGTGGCTTACGGTTTTTACGACCCGCTCACGACGACGATAATAAAGATAATAAACCGGAAAGCGAGAGTCTCATGGTCGACATACTCGCACACCGCGCTGCCGGTTTTCGTTCTCGCGCTCGGAAACGGCGAGGAAAATTTCGCGGGATTTTACAAAAACAGCGAAATTTTCGCGAAATTGAAAACATTGATGAAATTGGAATGAACAAAACCCGAAAAAAATTAAAATAAGTAAGCCCGATTGTTGTTGACATTCGCGCGTAATTTTTGTATAATTAAATTACGGCCAAATTAAAGCCGGAAATTTGAAAACCCGTAGAAACAGGAGACAAGCCGCCTATGAGCAGGAAAAAAGCGAGAGAAATCGTACTGTGCCTCGTTTTTTTGAAAAATTACCGCGATGACGCCGGCTGCGAGCAGTTGTACAACGAGCTGTTTGAAAACTGCAGCCTTGAGGAATTATACACTTTCTTCGGCGAAAAAGAAGCCAAAAACACGCCCGGAAGTTTGAGGGAAGCCGACTGCGACTACATAAAAAACACTTTTTTCGGAGTGTTTGAGAACATAGGGCAAATAGACGAAATAGTTTCGCGCTCGACGGTCGGCTGGCAGTACGGCAGGATCTCCAAAATTTCGACGGCGCTTTTGCGGATTGCGGCCTATGAGCTAATGTACGCTCGGGATATCCCGGTTTCAGTCGCGATAAACGAAGCCTTGGAACTCTCGAAAAGATACGACGACCCCGAGGCGTACATATTTGTGAACGGAGTGCTGGGAGCAGTCGTCAAAACCATAAATAACCCATAAGGATGCAAAACAAATGTCTGATAACAACGTCTTTACAGTCGCAGAATTAAACGAATACATAAAAAACATTATCGAGGGCGACCGAACACTCGGCAATGTATACGTGAAGGGCGAGATATCGAATTTTACCAACCACAAAACCGGCCATTTCTATTTCACCGTCAAGGACGAAAAAAGCGTTTTGAAAGCGGTGATGTTCGGGGGGGCCTCGAAAGTGAAATTCATGCCCGAAAACGGCATGAAAGCGGTGGTTCGCGGAAGGATATCGCTGTTTGTGAGGGATGGTCAGTACCAGATTTACTGCGACGAAATAGAACCCGACGGGGTGGGGGCGCTGTATGCGGCCTTCGAGCAGCTCAAGGCCAAGCTCGAGGCGGAGGGGCTCTTTGACCCCGGGCGCAAAAAGCCGCTCCCGAAAATACCGGCCTCCATCGGCCTCATAACCTCGCCCACCGGCGCGGCGGTCAGGGATATGATAAACGTGATAACGCGGAGATTTTCGATGGCCAAGATAATATTGTTCCCCTCGCTGGTACAGGGCGCGAGCGCGCCCGCGCAGCTCGCTTCGGGTATAAGGTTTTTCAACGCGGGCGGCGCCGCGGCGGATGTGATCATCATCGGCCGGGGGGGCGGCTCGCTTGAGGAGCTCTGGGCCTTCAACGACGAAAATCTCGCCAGGACGATACATAAAAGCAAAATCCCGGTGATTTCCGCCGTGGGGCACGAGACCGATTTCACCATATGCGATTTCGCCGCGGACCTGAGGGCGCCGACCCCTTCCGCCGCGGCGGAGCTGGCAGTGCCCGATTCAAGCGAGCTCAAAAAACAGCTCGGAAACGCCTTCAAAAAAATGGAGCTTTTAGTCGGGGGGAAAATAAAAAACTACAGGGAGCGGGTAAAAAATTACGAAAACGCGAATGTGCTTAAAAACCCGATGAATATAATCGACGACAAGAGGATGAACATTTTGCACATGGAAAAAAACTTGGCCGCGCAGCAAAAAATAATCCTCGGCGCCAAACGCTCGCAGTTTGTGATGTATTCCTCAAAACTCGAAGCGCTCAATCCGCTCTCCGTTCTGACCAGAGGATATTCGGTCGCGTACAAAAGCGGCAAAATAGTGAGCAAATCGGACGACGTCGAGCTCGGGGAGGAAATATCCGTGAAGTTATCCGACGGGTACATCGACGCCGGCGTGACGCGAAAAAGAAAAATATAACCGAAAGGAAAATATTGATGGAAACTGAAAATATAAATTTCGAGCAGGCGTTAAAAGAACTCGAGATAATAGTGCGCAATCTCGAAAACGGCACGATTCCCCTGGATGATTCGTTGGAAAACTTCGAAAACGGGGTGAAACTGATAAGGCGCTGCAACCTGCTTTTGGACAACGCCGAAAAAAAAGTGAAAAAACTCACAAGGGCGGAGACCGGCGAAATAATCGAAGAGGATTTCAGCGCGGAATGATGATGATGGAAATGATGGAAATGATGGAAACGATAGAACAAAAACTCAAAAACAACGCCGAAACCGTAAACGCGGCGCTCGAAAAATATCTTTTGACCGGAGATTTTGACTATGAAGCGTTATACGAATCCATGCGCTACAGCTCACTGGTCGGCGGAAAGCGCGCGCGCGCTTTTTTGACCCTCGAGTTCTTTTCGGTCTTCGGGCGGGGGCAAAACCCCGAAATCGCGCTCCCCGCCGCGTGCGCCATCGAGATGATACACACATATTCGCTGATCCACGACGACTTGCCCTGTATGGACAACGATGACCTGCGGCGCGGGCAACCCTCAAACCACAAAAAATTCGGCGAAGCGGTCGCGCTTCTGGCAGGCGACGCGCTTTTAACCTACGCCTTCGGCATAATAGCGGACGCCGAGCTTCTGTCCGGCGAAAAAAAACTCGCGATCATCTCAGAGCTTTCGAAAGCTGCCGGACACGCGGGGATGATCGGGGGGCAGATGATGGATATGCGGCCCGGGGATAAAAATATGAGCCTTGACGCCATAGTCAAAACCCACTCCTTGAAAACGGGCAGCCTGATAACCGCCTCTGCGACAGCGGGCTGCGCCGCGGCGGGGGCAACCCGCGAGGAAACCGGCATAGCCGCCGCCTACGCGAAAAACATAGGGCTCGCCTTCCAGATTGTCGACGATATCCTCGACAAGGACGAAGAAGGCGCCGCCGGCAATTTCGTAAATATTTTGGGCGGGGATGAAACGAAAGCGTTTGAATATGCGAAAACCCTGACGGACAAAGCCTTGGCGAGTCTGGAGGAACAAAAAAAGAGGGACAAAAGTATAAACACGGAAAATCTCGGGATTTTCGCGAAATATCTGCTTGAGAGAAGAAATTGATTATGTTTGTTATAACCGGTATACTCGGAAATTATGCTTTGGTGTGCTCGATTCTGGGCTGGTTCTGCGCCTCCTTGGCAAAAGTGGCCGTGCTGTTGGTGAGGGAGCGGCGGCTCGACTTGCGAAAAATTTTTTCATCGGGGGGAATGCCGAGCTCCCACTCGGCGACGGTCTCCTCATTGGCCACAGCCGTGGCGAAGACGGACGGGCTGGAGAGCACTGTCTTCGCGATATCTTTCATGTTCGCCTTTATCGTGATGTACGACGCCTCGGGGGTGCGGCGGGCGGCGGGAGAACAGGCCAAAATCTTAAATCAGTTAGTCGGCAATTTTTCGGAAAACAAGCCCCTGCATATGAAAAAAAACCTCAAAGAGATAATCGGGCACACGCCGCTTGAAGTGATTGTGGGCGCCCTGCTCGGGATTCTGATCGCGCTCGTGGCGCCCCGGAGGTAAGCCCGAAATGGACGAAAACGGCGAAAAACAATTCAAAACGCTTGATTTGGTCGATTCCCCCGAGGATTTAAAAAAGCTGAGCATAAAGGAGCTCGCCGGGCTGTCGCGGGACATACGCGATTTTCTGATATGGAACGTATCGCAGACGGGAGGGCATTTGGGCTCTAATCTCGGAATTGTCGAGCTTTGCGTGGCGCTGCACTACGTCTTCAATTCGCCGAGCGACAAAATCATCTGGGATGTGGGCCATCAGAGTTACGCGCACAAGATCCTGACGGGCAGAAAAGGCGCATTTGAGACACTGCGCAAATTCGGGGGTCTTTCGGGATTTACAAAAAGAAGCGAGAGCCCCCACGACCCTTTCGGGGCGGGCCACAGCAGCACCGCGCTCTCGGCGGCAATCGGGATCGCGAGAGCCGTTATTCTCGACAAAAAAGAGCACTACACGATAGCGGTTGTCGGGGACGGCTCCTTTACCGGGGGGCTTGTGTACGAGGCGCTGAACAATTCCAAAAATTGCAGAAACCTCGTGGTCATATTAAACGACAACGAGATGTCGATTTCAAAAAATGTCGGCACGATGGCCGATTATCTGGCGAATATACGGACGACGAAAAGATATTACAGTTTCAGACACACCATAAAAAAAGTGCTGTCCTCCATCCCGCTGATCGGGAAATTATTCGTGGGTATGTTCCAGGCGATGACGAGGCTGCTTCGGCGCTCCCTGTACAACGCCACTTTTTTCGAACAGATGGGTTTTGAGTTTCTGGGGCCGGTCGACGGCCACGACATAAACAAGCTCACAGCGGTGCTCGGCGAGGCGAAAACCAGGAAAAACCCCGTTTTTATCCACGTGAAGACCCAAAAGGGCAGGGGATATGAAAAAGCCGAAAACAGCTCTTCAAAATATCACAGCGTGGGCAAATTCGACCCTAAGGCGGGGATTTCGGCCGCTGCCTCCTCATTTTCGAGCAATTTCGGCGAAAAAATCTGCGAAGCGGCGGCCCGTAATCCAAAAATCTGCGCGGTGACCGCGGCGATGACGGAAGGCACGGAGCTCGCCGCCTTCAAAGAAAAATATCCGGACCGCTTTTTCGACGCCGGAATAGCGGAAGCCCACGCGGCAGTCTTCTGCGCGGGGCTCGCGGCCGGGGGATATATCCCGGTTTTCGCGGTGTATTCCACATTTTTACAGAGGGCCTACGATCAGATAATCCACGACGCCGCGCTGCAGGGGCTCCATGTGGTGTTTTGTATCGACAGGGCGGGGCTCGCGGGCGAGGACGGGGCGACCCATCACGGCGTGTTCGACGCCGCGTTTTTGAACCACATCCCGGATATGACGGTCTTTTCGCCTTCTTCCTACAGCGAATTCGACGCCAGCTTCGATTATGCGGTCGGCCAAATGAATTCCCCCGTGTGCATACGTTACCCCAAAGGCGGCGAAGACGAAAAATTCAACGAAGAAATGGAGCGGCGGGCAAAGACCAACCTGGACTATGCATACATAAAAAACGACGATTCCGATTATTTGATTGTCACATACGGCAGGATATCAAAAACCGCGTTTGAAGTGTTTGAAAAATTGAATGAAAACGGTTTCAAAGCGGAATTTTTGAAGCTGAACAAAATAACGCCCGCCGATTGCGCAGTGCCGGTAATCCGGAACTCAAATGCCGGAAATATCGTCTTTATCGAGGAAGGGATCGAAAGCGGCGGGATATCGGAGACCATATCATCCCGGCTATACAAAGCCAAAACGCCAAAAAAAACAAAGATATTCGCGATAAACGGGTTCGTGGGGCAGGGGACCGCCAAAGAGCTGTTTGAACTCTGCGGGTTCGATCCGGAAAAAATATATGGGGATATAACGGGAAAAAATTGATGATTACAGATAAAATCGGGATAATCCCGAACGAAAAAAAAGATCCGCGTCTAAAAAACACCAAAAATCTGATAGAATTTTTGAAGGGCAGACAGGCAAATATCTTCCTCGGCGAAAATTACCGCGAAAATTTCGAAGGCGCGGAGCTCACTTTGGCGCCTGAGGACGATTTGTATAAAATATGCAGTTTGCTTTTCGTGCTCGGCGGGGACGGCACCATGCTCAAAGCGGCTTCGAAAGCCTCCAAAAACGACATCCCGCTGATAGGGATAAATTTGGGCAGGATCGGTTTTATGAGCGAGATAGAAGCCGACGAGCTGTATCTTTTGGACAATCTCTTTTCGGGCGGGTACGAAATAAAAAGCAGGATGATGCTCGAAGTGGGGATTATAAGGGAAGGCGGAAAAATATACGCGGGCACGGCGCTCAATGACGCAGTGGTGACGCACGGGACGCAGGCGAAGCTCATCGAGATAGAGCTCGCCCGCGACGGGGTGAAGATTGCGAAATACATGGCCGACGGGGTGATAGCGGCGACACCGACGGGCTCGACCGCCTATTCGATGTCCGCAGGGGGGCCCATCATCGACCCGGAAATCGAATGTTTCTGCGTGACGCCGATCTGCCCGCATTTCCCCTTGAACCGTCCGCTCATATTTTCGAAGGATTCACAACTGGAAATAACCGGCAGGAATAAAAACTCGGAAGCGTATCTGACAATTGACGGGCAGGCTTCCGTAAAACTCGGCGAAAACGATGTGGTGAGCGTGAAAAAATCAAAATTCGCCGCGAGGCTCGTATCGATAAAAAAACACGGTTTTTTTGACGTGGTCAGGGCAAAATTTTCGGAAAAATTTTAAGTTTGTGTAAACAAAAGGGGATAAAAATGAAATACAAAAGGCAGGCAAAAATCATGGAACTCATCAGCTCCTTTGACATATATACCCAGGACGAATTGGCGGACCGGCTCGGCAAAGGCGGCTTTGCCGCCACGCAGGCCACGATATCAAGGGATATAAAAGAACTCAAGCTTTTAAAAATCCCCGCGTCAAACGGACAGTACAAATATGCCCTGGCGAGCCACGAGGAAGAAAAAACGGACATAAAATTCCTCAATATATTAAATGAGACCGTGATAAAAATAGGCCCCGCGAAAAATTTGCTGGTCGTCAAGACCTATTCCGGAATGGCGCAGGCCGCCGCCGCCGCGCTCGACGCCATGGATTTTTCCGAAGTGGTCGGGACGATAGCGGGCGACGACACCATATTTCTGGCTTGCACGAGCGACGAAAACGCCGAAGCCGTGGCCAAAAGGCTTGAAAAGATGCTAAAATAAAAAATAAGAAGAAGGAAGTGACGCGTTTATGCTGCTCTCCTTGCATATCGAAAATATCGCAGTCGCGCAGAAAATCGACATGGAGTTTAAAAACGGCTTCATAGTGCTCACGGGAGAAACCGGGGCGGGCAAATCCATAATAATAAATTCGCTCCATTTGATTTTGGGCGCGAAACCCTCGAGGGACATGATCCGCAAAGGCGAGAAAAAAGCGATGGTCTCGGGCCTTTTCGGGGATTTCGACGAGGCGACCGCCAAAAAAATCGAAGAGCTCGGCATTTCGGTGGATCCGTCGGAAAACTGCATTCTGGTGCAGCGGAATATAACCGACGAAGGCAAGTCCACAAGCAAGCTCAACGGAAGGAGCATATCCGTTTCGCTTTTGAAGGAATTGGCCAAGCTGCTGATCAATATCCACGGGCAGCACGATTCCCAGACGCTGCTCTCTCCGGGAAACCACATAATATTTTTGGACAACTTCGCCGCGATGGAAAAGGAGCTCGGCGATTACGCGGAGGTCTACGACAAAACAAACGGCATAAAAAGCAAGATCGCCGAATTGTCGAAGGACGAAAAAAACAAACAGAGGACAATAGATATCTTAAAGTACCAGATAAGCGACATAGACAACGCGAAGCTCAAGCCCGGCGAAGAGGAAAAATTGGAGGACGCCAAAAAATATATCCAGAACAGCGAAAAGATAATCAAATCGATGAAGACGATCCAGTCCGCCCTGGCATATTCCGAAAAGGGCATATCCGCAGTCGACCAGATGAAAAGGGCGGTCTCCGCGCTGAAATACGTCGCGGCTTTCGTGCCGGATTCGACGGAATACATAGCCAAGCTCGAAGAGTGCATATCCGAAGTCACAGACGTCGCCGAGCTCGCCGCGGGCAGCATCCCCAAGGAATACGACGAATTTGAGGACATGAAGGACTCGACCGAAAAGTTGGACAAAATAGAGAACAGGCTGTTTCAGATATCCAAATTAAAGGCGAAATACGGTTCTTCGATAGACGACATATTGGAATACAAAAATAAAATAATCGAGGATTTGGACAACATCATATTCGCCGACGAAAAAATAGAGGCCCTGAAGGGCGAATTGGCCGGGGAGACGAAAAAACTCGAGGCGCTCGCGGCCGTATTGTCGGCCAAACGAAAAAAAGCCGCGAAAACCTTGGAGAGCAAAATAATGGAGGAGCTCAAATTTTTGGAGATGGCGAAGGTGCTCTTCGAGGTCAGGATAGAAAAAAACGTCGAGAGCGACGGAGGCGTCAGGTACTCCCCCCGGGGAGGTGACACGGTAGAATTTTTGATAGCCACAAACCCGGGCGAACCCCCGAAACCCTTGGAGCGCATCGCCTCCGGCGGGGAGCTTTCGAGGATCATGCTCGCCGTGAAGAGCGTATTCGCCAGAAAAGACGGCATAGACACGCTCATATTCGACGAGATCGATTCGGGGATATCGGGCAGGACCGCCGAAAAAGTGGGGATAAAACTCAAGTCGATCGCCGTCGACATACAGGTGATATGCGTGACCCACTCGGCGCAGATCGCCTCGCACGCCGACGCCCACTACCTCATCGCGAAGCGCGAGATAGACGGCAGGTCCGCCACGGACATAAAGGAACTCGGCAAAGACGAACGGATAGATGAGATCGCCCGCATCATGGGCGGTATCACCATATCGGAAACAGTCAAGAAAACAGCGGCCGAAATGGTCGAAAAAAATTTGGAAAATTAAAGAGGTATGAGAAAACTATGAGCAAAAATACATTTGAATCGTTGAAAGAAAGAGGATATATATATCAGGCCACGCACGAAGAAGAAGTAAAAAACATGATAAACGGCGAACCGGTGACTTTTTATCTGGGGATAGACCCCACCGCCGACAGCTTGCATATCGGGCATTTTTTCGCGCTCATGCTGTTTCGGCATTTGCAGGAGGCGGGCCACAGGGGCATTCTGTTGGTCGGCGGCGCGACTGCGATGATCGGGGACCCGACCGGAAAAAGCGACATGAGAAAAATGATAACGAAAGAAGAAGTGCTGCGCAATGTGGAAGAAGTCAAGACCTTGGCAAAGAGGTTTGTGATTGCCGGCGGGGACAATCCTGCCATCATCGTAAACAACGCCGACTGGACAAATTCCTACAGCTATATCGACTTTATGCGGGATGTGGGAATACATTTCAACATAAACGTGATGCTCGCCGCCGAAGCGTACGCGAACAGGCTCGCGGAGGGCGGGCTCACATTCCTTGAAATGGGATATATGCTCATGCAGGCCTATGATTTTGTATATCTCAACAAAAATTACGGCTGCAAACTGCAGATAGGCGGGAGCGACCAGTGGGGAAATATAGTCGCGGGCTCGAATCTGGGCAGGAAGCTGAGCCTTGCCGAGGGGGTCGAAAAAGACGAGATGTACGGGCTCACAAACCCGCTGCTCGTGACAAGCGACGGCAAGAAAATGGGCAAAACCGAAACCGGGACGTTATGGGTCGCAAGGGAAAAGACGACGGTATTCGATTTTTACCAATATTTTTACAATGTCAAAGATGAAGATACCGAAACCCTGCTGAGATTGTTTACCCGGGTGGAAACCGATAAAATAGTCGAGTTGTGCAAAAACGATATCATGGGCGCGAAGAGGCTGATGGCATTTGAAGTGACAAAACTCGTACACGGGGAAAATGAAGCCCAAAAGGCGCAGGACACGGCGATTTCTCTGTTTGTAAGCGGTACAAACGACTCCAACATGCCCCAAACCAAGCTCTCCGAAAGCGATTTCGGCGGCAGGGAGGAATTGCCCGTGGCGGATCTGCTCGTGTTGTGCGGGCTCGCGCCCTCGAAAGCCGAAGCCAAAAGGCTGATCGTGCAGGGCGGAATATCGGCAGGCGACGAAAAAGTGGCGGATGTGGGCTGCGCGATAGCAAAAAAAGACTTGGAAAACGGCGTCATACTCAAAAAAGGCAAAAAGGTTTTTCACAGGGTCACCATGTGAGCGCGGATATAATTTTATTATATTAATATATTTAAATCTTTTAAGGAGGAAATAAAAAATGGCAAAACTCAGAATCG
>Ga0123356_10000787_pt1 | contig 35157 bp, 35 predicted proteins | sample TergutEmb28metaG_2_FD_92546 | JGI IMG/M metagenome (GOLD analysis project Ga0123356, IMG submission 92546) | Embiratermes neotenicus P3 segment gut microbial communities from Petit-Saut dam, French Guiana - Emb289 P3 | ecosystem: Host-associated > Arthropoda: Insects > Digestive system > Gut ...
CTGAACGCCTGGGAGAAAGCTGCCGACGCCAGGGTCGTCGCGCACGCCGACGAACTCGTGCCCGGCCAGGAAGTTCGGGGGCTCAACGTCGAGAAGCTGCCGCCGTGGGAGGACTATTTCGACGCCAGCGGTGCCGGTGGCCGTCCGCGTGACGCCAAGCCGGAGGACGCCGCCAAGATCCTCGCGAGGGCAACGCCGGAGGTTCGTGCCCAGATCATCGCTCCGGTGCTCGACCCCAAGACCGCGAAGGCGATGCAGGACACCGAGGAAGGCATCGAGGCGACCACCACGCTCAGCGACGCCGAGACGGACCGGATGCGCCGCGAGCACACCGAGCAGGCCCGTGAGGACGCGGAGCGCAAAGGCCAGGGACAGAAGTTCCAGCAGCGACTCCACGACAGCGCCGAGCTACGCGAGGAGAACTACCGCTACCAGCAGCGCCGCAGCGTCGAGAGCGCGCTGAACAAGCTCGTGGTGGTCGTCGTCCGGCTACAGGACGGGATCAACGAAGGGTTCCTCGCCGGGCTGTTCACAGCCGAGGAACGCGAGTCGATGATCCAGCAGGCGCGCGGGGCAGCCGAGAAGCTGGAAGCGTGGGCGGATGCCGTCGAGGAAATCGAGGGTGTGCCGGACGCGGTGCCAGCCGACTGGCAGTAAGGGAGGAGAGCGGAGCGGGGGCCGACCACACCGGCTCCCGCTCCTACAGAGCAGTGTGGAGAGAGCAGGTGAAGGATGTTCTGGAGTACCGCTCAGAAGTACGGGCAGCAGTGCGTGGAGTTCCTGCTGACACCACCGCCGAAGGGTGCCGACCGTCAGGCACCGCTGTCGCTCGCCGCGCTCGTGAACCTCGAACCGGAGACGCGCGAGTGGTCGATGGTCGTGGACGCGATGCACGAGTACGCCTGGGAGCAAGACCCGCCGATCCCGTTGACGTGGGCACCCGACCTGCACGTCTGGGTCGCCCGCCCGACGCCGGGTGACTTCCTCGCGAACATCATCTGGGACATGAGCTACGACATGACCCGGCTGAACACCAACGCGAAGGACGCGATGCTCGCGTTGCAGTCGATCAGCGACCGCGCTGTCGCGATGCGCGTAGCCCGCGCCGTCGGCGTGCTCAACGGAGCCGCCAGCGGGATGAGGCCGACCGAACAGGACTTGCGTGTCCTGCTCGCTGACGTGCGCGACGACGAGTACGAGGCGGGCCTGATCTGACCGGAGTCCGGTGCGCCCGTTAGCATCCGTCGTGTGATCGAGTTCGTCGCCTACGGCAAGCCAAGGACGAAGGGCTCAACCACGAGCTTCGTCTCCAAGCACGGCAAGATCATCACCAAGGATGCGGCGGGCACACCGGGGCTCGTGTGGGAGCAGGGCGTCGCCTCCGCCGCGCTCGTAGCCCGCGAAAAAGCCGGTGGCCGGATCGCGCCGCACCAGCCTGTCGGCGTCCACGTCATCTTCTACCAGCCGCGCAACAAGACCGACTTCGGCACAGGCCGCAACGCCCACCGCCTGAAGCCCTCAGCGCCGCGCTACCCGGCGACCCGGCCCGACGTGGACAAGTACCTGCGCCGGGTGCTCGACGCGCTCTCAGGCGTCCTGTACGCCGACGACGGCCAGGTCGTGACGGTCAGCGCGGAGAAGCGCTGGGGTGACCCCGCGCGAGCGGAGATCAAGGTGTGGGTCGTGCCGTCCGTCGCGGAGGATGGTCAACGGACGCTCGAACAGTTAGCGTTGTCGGCGTGAGTCCAACCCCACAGCCGAGGAGGCCGCAGTGAGCATCGAGGATCAGCCGTTCGAGCACGAAGCCGGGCACCAGCACGAAGCCGAGCACGAGGAAGCCGAGCACGAGTCGGCTGAGCAGGAAGCCGCCGAGGAACGCGAGGAAGCCGAAGCCGAGCAGGAGCCCGGCGAGTAAACCTTCCACCGAGGAGACGCCCGGCTCCGGCAACCCCTCGCCGGGGCCGGGCACCCCCGGAACTGCGCCCCGTCTACCAGCCTGCCAGCGCGTCCACCTGCTGGCGACCGGCGCGGCTCTTGTCGAGCGCGACAGCGTGTTCGTCGCCCGCTGCCCGCGCCGCGTGATACAGCGCCGACTCGTGCTCGGCGATCAGCACGTTCCGCAACGCCTTCACGTCCAGGTCGGCGGACAACTGCGCGACCGTGATCGTGTGCAGCAGCGCATCGACCCTAGCGGCAGACTTCGCCGCCAGGGCCTTCCAGCGCGGCAGGTCGAGCGTCTTGAGCGAGCCGTTTGTGCTCACGCCGTCGCCGCTGCCTTCTTCGCGCACCGCGAGCAGGTCGGAGCCTCGTCGGTCTTGCCGTAGAGCGAGTAGGTCCGCAGCATCGCGCCGCAGATCAGCTTCGCCTTGCCGTCAACGTCAGCAGCCACGTGGACCGTCTGCCCGTTGCGCCCGTACACCTTCACGTTGAACGTGTCGGCTGCGGCAGCAGCATCGAGCGCCGCTTTCTTCGCCGCCTTCTCGGCCTTGTGCTTCGCCTCCCACCGCGCCGCGTCGGCGCTCTGGAAGTTGACGGTCCCGTAGTAGTTCACGTCGAAGTAGTCCACCTGCGACTCGGACCCGTCGTGGTTGTAAGCGCCGTGGATGCGCTCCAACGTGATCTTCGCCGCCTGCGCCGTCTCGGTCAGAACGTCGTGGTCGGTGGCGTGCGGGCTGTCCTTGTGCTGCCCACCGGCCTTGCACCAGGCGTTGCCGCACGCGGTCGCCGTCCAGCCGCCGCCGGGAAGCTCCTGCTTGGAGCCCAGCTTGTAGCCGGGGCACGCCGTCCAGGCGTCGGCGCAGTCCTTCACGCTCACGTCGATGGACGACCCGCCGGAGAACCGGTCGATGGTCACCGAATACTTCCAGTGGTCGGGCAGCAGGCCCTCGCTGATCGCGGTCTTGATGTCCTTGCGGATCAGCTTCGCGATGGCGGCGGTGTCCAGCTTGCCGCCCTCCGCGTACTTGTACCCATAGCTTCTCTCGTACATCTTGTCTCCTCGGTCGGGGGGAGAGCCCTTATCGGCTCTGCCTACATCATAGCACAGATCGTGCGCTAAGGGAACTGCTCAGCGGATCGCTCCCTCGATCCGCCGAGCAACCTCGTCCACCTTCGACGCGAACTGCTCCAACCGCGCCTGCGTGTCGTCCAGCCCAGCCCACCCGGCGACGTAGGGCACCGACGCGGCATCCAGGTCGAACCCGGCACCGGACAGCACGATGTAGGTCACCGACTCGACCAGCACCTCGGCGGTCGCCCGCCCGAAGTCCTTGTAGCCGATCCCGAGCGCGTGCGCCAACTCGTGAACCAGCACCCGGACCCGCCCGTTCGGCGACAGGGCGTCGCTCAGGACGATCCGCTTCGCCTCGGGCATGCAATACCCGCCAGCCTCGCGCAGCGTCTCGGTGCCGACCGTGAAGCCAAGCTCGGCAGCCAACGCCAGCAGCTTCGGCTCCAACTCGGCGTGCGAGTCGCCATCCAGCGGCGCGGGCAGCGGCGGCGCAGGCAGATCCTCGCCCGTCGTCTGGCCCACGTCGAACACCGGCACCAACTTGAACGAGCGCACCTTGCGCTGCCAGCGCTTGCGCTTCGCGTTCCACTGCGCGCCGTCGTCGGACTCGTCGCAGCCGATCCACCACTCGATGGGAGCGAAGATCCGCAGCGCCGTCGAGCCCTTCGCGGGCCAGCGCCCGAGTTCCTTCCAGGTGCTCGCCGCCGCGACGCGCGTGGCGTCAGGGTTCTGCGCGAGGATCAACAGCGTGTTGTTGAACGAGTAGTTGTGGAACCGAGCCCGAGCCCGGAGCCACGCCTGGAAGCCCTCGGTCGATTGCAGCGAGGCCACCGCCGCCGTCAGCCGCGCCTGCGCCTCGTCCTGCTGCGCCTTGCGATAGGCCGCGCGATCCTCGTCGGAGAACTGCTTCGTGAAGGCGCTCATTTCGCAGCCTCCGCCAGCAGCACCCGCAGGTCGTCGGCGATGTCGGTGAGCTTGCGCTCGATGGACTGGGTGACGCCAGTGCCCCACTCGCCGTTGTCGCGCATGTCCCAGTGCAGAGTCGCCGCGTCGTTGGCAAGCGGCGCGAGTGCGTCGGCGAGCGCGAGCGCCTGACGCTTCGTGTCTGCGGTCATCTTGGTCATTCTGTGCTCCTCGGTCGGTGCGAGCCCGTATCGGCCCGCACCAACAGAGTAGCACATATCGTGAGCACCGTCCAGCGCGTATCGTGCGCTCAGATCGAGCCGGTGAGCCGGACGTGATCCTCCATCTGCCGGACGACCCGACGGCCCATCGCGTAGCAGCCGCCGGGCTGATTCGGCTTGATCGAGCCGTATGTGATGAACGGCCAGCGCTTCTGCAACGCTTCCGCGAGCGTGCGGTGGAACCTCTCGCCGTGCGCTACGTCTCCCTGCATCCCGGCCATGTGCGCTGCCTCGTGGTAGATCAGTTCGAGCCCGCCCTCGTAGGAGCCGCCCGAGCCGAACGTGAACCACACGTCGAAGCCGCCGAGCACCGCCCGGCCCGAGTGGTAGTTCTTGGTCCCGCGCCGCAGTGTCACGTTGATGTCGTCAATGCCGGGCTTGTGCGACGCCAGCCAGCCGTCGAAGTAGCCCACGTCTCGCAGCGCCCGCTGTAGCTCCACGCGCACGTCAAGCTCACGCTCGACGCCGTTCGCATCGCTGAGCCGGACGATCCAGCGGTCACGCTCAGCAGCACGCTTGCGCTGCGCCTTCGTCGCCCGCAGCGCCGCAGCCTTCTCGCGCTGCGCGTCGAGCGCCGGAGCGAACCGCGCCACCAGCCGACCCGTGTCCGCAGAGCACGGCAGGCAGTAGCGCCGCACGTCGTCGGACTTCATCCGGCCAGGAGCCAGCGCGGCCTTCCCGCACACCGGGCACTCCCACCGTCGCTTCGCCGGGGCACTCATTTGAGCCCTCGGCGTGTGGCGAAGTGGAAGCCCCCGCAGAACTCGCACTCGTAGATGCACAGGTGCGAGTAGCCGTAGCGCTCGGCGTGCTTGATCGCAGCCGCGCGGGTCTTGAATCTCTGCTTCGGTTTGCCGTCGGCTCGGAAGTGTTCGCCAACGAGTCGTTTCATCGAATCCTCCTCGGTCGTAAGGGATTGCCGTACCAGCGTAGCACACGGCATGTGCTATCATGTGTGACACACATCCCGACCAGGAGACGCCATGACCACCACCACGCCGCGCGACGAGGAACGCGCCGCGCGCAAGCAGCAGCGCGACCGCGACAAGCTCCAAGCCGGTGCCGCCCGAGCCCGCGAGGCCGAGGCCCGCACCAAGCTCGCAGGCATCATCCGAGACGAGCTTGCTCGCAACCGAGGCTGCACGTGCGGGATCACCACGCGCACGACGCTGACGCAGATCGCCGAGCTAGGCGAAGGTTGCACCCACAAGTACAACGGCTACATCTGCCCGACGCTCGACGCGATCCGCCGCCGGATGGGGAGGTAGCGCACAGGATGAGCCACACACGTAAGCGCCCATCTTGCGCTATGCTGCCGAGCATGACCAACGATAGGACAACCGCCAGGGGCAACGGCGTGCCGGTACGGCCCAAACAGCCGCGCCAGGTCCGCCAACTCGACGTGGTTGGAACCGCCGAAGTCGCGGACATGCTGAAGGTCGAGCGACCGCGAATCGGTCGCTGGGTCAGGCGAGGCGTGATGCCGCCGACCGCTGCGATGCTCGCAGCCACACCGGTCTGGTACCGCAAGGACATCGAGCGCATGCGCCCGTGGGTCGAAGCGAACCGCCGGTATCGCGACCGCGAGCCGGTGGCGTCGTGACCTTCGGGACATGGGTGGCGTTCGGCCTTGCGCTGATCGTGTTCGTGCTCTGGAAGCTCGCCACCGGCCTGCTCTACTGGACTGCCGTCGTGATCGCGGCAGGCAGCATCCACGTCTACCGATTCACCACCCGCTTCATTCGAGGGGAGACGCATGGCGTCCTCAGCAGCTAAGGAAAACGGCAAGGTCACCCAGGCGACCGAGTACACGGTGCTCGAACAGCGCACCTTCGAGGGGCCGAAGGGCGACAGCATCGAGGCGTGGGTGATCGTCGGCACCGCCGACGCGACAATCCGCACCAACGCCGTCGCCGAGGTCGCCAAGGAACGCGAGGGCGTCTGGCGAGCCGTCCCGACCCGCAACTGGTCGGACGCGATTCGCACCCGCAAAGAGACGATCACCAAGCTGAAGGTCGAGACGGTCGAGCCGTTCTAGTGGCCGATGGAGCAGAAGCTCGCAGCGCTGCTGACAAAGGCGATCCTGCTCTACGCGCTGGTGAAGATGCTGCGGCGGAGCCGGACCCGTTCCTCGAACTGAAAGCGGACATCAAGGACTTCCGCGAGTACGATGAATACGCGCTCGACGTGCTCCGCTCGATGTCGTTCTACTTCGCCCAGCGCCGCGCCGGAGCCAGCCTCGCCCAGGCCAAGACAGCCACCTGCGACCTGTTCGGCCACGAGGCACCGCGCGGCATGTGCATCCGCTGTGGGCTCGGCGTCGAACTCGGCAGCGAGCAGGAGAGCCGCGACGAGAAACGCCGCCGCGAACGCGACGAATGGCTGGCCCAGAAGCAGCGGCCTAGTGGCGCTCGTAGCGCCAACGCACCTGGTTCCACCACTCCGAGAACCGCTTGACGTAGGGCTGCTGCTGCTGGTCGATCATGTGGTGAACCTCGTAGGCCAGCCGCACGGTGTCGTCCGCCAACGAGTTCGCGGCACCCATATCCGGGCCGTCTGACTTGGAGTACGTCTCGCGAATCTCGTCGGTGAGGCCGTCCACGGCCATCCCGAAGCAGGTCACCGCGTCGCGGATCGCGGTCGCCTGGTCGTAGGTGAGCATCAGCAGGATCGACGGACGGGTCGGCTGCTCGGGGATTTCGGGGAACTTCTGAATGGGGTCCATGCTCTTGTAGTCGCACGCCGATGACGATTCCTGACACAACCAGCGATACGATCCGGCGAGGTGGACGACAAGCACTCGATAGAGGACATGGCCGAGCAGCAGGAGCGCAAGCGCGGACGCAAGAACCTCACCGACGAGGAACGCGAGGCGCGCAACGCCGAGTTGATCCGCGACCGGCTCCGAGGACAGTCGTGGCCCTACCTCTCCGACAAGTACGGGCTACAGCCGAGGGCCTGCCAGAACATCTACAACGAGTGGCGGGAGGCCAACCAGGGCGCATACCAGGGCCGTGATCCCATCGCCATCGTCCACTCGATGCTCGACCGGCTCGAATCGTGGGTCGAGCAACTGGCCGAGGTCGCCGACGCCAGCGCCACCGACACCGTGAAGATCGCCGCGATCAACGCCCAACTGAACGCGCTGACCCGCACCGCCGAACTGATGCAAGCGACCGGCATCCTCCCGCACGACCTCGGCACACTACGTCTCGAACTCGATGTGCAGACCCTCGCCGTCCGGCTTGTGACCGTGCTCACCGAGCAGGGCGCGACCCCAGAGATGAAGCGAGCGATCCTCGAAACACTCCGGAACAACGATGCGTTGCAGCAGCCCGCGCTGTCCAACGGAACGGGCTGAGGGCTCGCGCTTTTGCGAGCGCCACCGTGATCTGTTCGCGAAGGCTGCCGCCGAGATCGAGGAAGGCAAGACACACCGCATCCGCTCGCCCACCCGCACACCCCGGCGCGTGGTCAAGGTCTGCGACACGCCCGGCTGCCCCGAGCCAGTCGAACCACGCGAGTCCTACTGCGCCGCCCACCTGGAAGAACTGAGCCGCCGTGCCGCTCAGGCTTGACGCCCAGGAGTACCGGCTCGGGATCACCGATGCGTTCCTGAACGCGCTCGAATCCGACCTCCAGACCGCCGCCCAGAAGGACGCCGGGTTCCTGGAATGGGCGATGAAGGTGCCCGAGACACGCGGGCCGTTGGACTTCGCTCGCTGGCCGTTCCAAAAGGAACTCTACGAACAGGGGTTTGACGACAAAGAGGTTGTCGTGATGAAAGCGACCCAGCTAGGGATGAGCGCATGGCTGGTGCGCTGGGCGCTGTGCTGGGCCGATCTGCACGGAGCCAGGGTCGTCTACATCTTCCCGCGCGCCCGGCAGCTAGCCGACTTCTCCCAGGGCCGCGTGCGCCCGCTCGTGACCAGCGCTTACCTCAAAACGCGCGTGCCACCCGCCCAGGTGCAGAACGTGTTCCTGAAATCCGTCGGGCTCGGGATCGTCTACTTCCGAGGATCAGAAGCCGAGGCCGGGCTCGAATCCATCGACGCCGACGCGCTCTGCCTGGACGAACACGACCTGCTCGTGCAGGCGCACATCCCCGTCGCCGAACGCCGCGTCGGCGGGCAGGACTCGCTCGGGCTGATCCGCCGCGTCGGCTTCCCCACCGTGTCCGAGCACGGCATCCACCGCGAGTACGTCAAGACCGACCAGCGCCAGTGGCACGTCAAATGCGAGCGCTGCGGCGAATGGCAGGCGATCACGTGGGCGGAGAACGTCGATCTGGACCGGGGCATCCGCGTCTGCCGGGCGTGCCGCAAAGGGCCGCTCGATGTCGCCGTCGGCGAGTGGGTCGCCAGCTATCCAAGCCGGGACACACGCGGCTACCACGTCACCAAGCTGCTGCTACCGAGCCCCGAAATCGTCCCGCGCCTGATCGACGCATCCCGCGAGCAGGTCGCTTACCGCCGCCAGGTGTTTTACAACCGCGACCTCGGGGAGCCGTGGGAGGAAGAAGGCGCACGCCTGACCGCCGCGATGATCGCCGCCGCCCAGCGCGACTACGTGCAGGTGGACGCCTACACCGGCACCAACCCGGTCGTGATGGGCGTGGACGTGGCGAGCACCCGCTCGCTGAACGTCTGGATCTCCGAGCAGCTATCCGACGACCAGGGCCGCACGCTCCACGTCGGGCTCGTGGACAGCTTCGAGGACTTGGCGAAGCTGATGAACCGCTACCGCGTCGCGATGGCGTGCATCGACCACCTGCCCGAAGGCAGGCTCGCCAGGGCGTTCGCCAACCGCTTCGCCGGACGCTGCTTCATCGTCAACTACGCCACCGGGGAGCAGAAGGACGTGCTGACCGTGGACGACCAGCAGCGCCGCGCCAGCGTCCGCCGCACCGAGGCGATAGACGCCGCCCAGGAACGCATCCGCGCCCAGCGCGAGCACCTGCCCCAAGACCTCCCAAGTGGTCTGGTCGCCCAGATGTGCTCCAACGTCCGCAGCATCGAGCAGGACGACGTGGGCCGGATCAAGGTGCTGTACCGCGCCGACGGACCCGACGACTACATGCAGGCGCTCACCTACGCGCTGGTCGCCAACGAGTGCTGGTGGATTCGCCAGCAGATCGGCCACGAGGAGATCATCAGCATTGACGACATGACCGATCTGGCGTTCGAGCGCTCCGGGCTCGGCGACGCCGACTCGCAGCGCTACAGCCCAGGCCGCGACGACGGCTCCTACGCGATCACCCAGGACGACGGCAGCGGCTTCGGCAACGGCTACGGCTACGAGTAGCTAAGCTAAGGACGTGAGCAGGGCCACGCTCATATCGTGAGCCAGATGTGCTATCCTTCGTGGTGCGCCCAGACCAGGCGCGTATCCCGACCGAAGGAGCACCGCATGACCCCACTGACCACCAAGCCCCGCGTCATCTACGCGGCGGGCGGACCCCGCCCGATGACCGCCGAGGAAATCGCGTGGTTCGACCGCGAGCGCGAGCTTGAGTTCAAGCACGACGCGCAGTTCGAGATCGACAACCCGGACTGCGACCTCTACGACGACGAGGGCTGACCGATGACCGCGACGAACACCGACGGCCACGGCATCGTGCTGATGGCCTACGAACTGATCGGCTACGACGGCGACATGCTGCTGCGAATCAAGGGCGGCAGAGCGCTGTACGAGACGGTCTGCATCAAGGACGGCTACAACGACGGGCCGGTGATCCTCGCCCGTCTCGAAGTCACCGACGACAACCGCATCCACCAGGTCAACCGCTGGGTCGATCCGCTCACCTGGATCGAACTGGTGGACCCGGACACCGTGGGTGACGCCTGGAAGGGTGTCTGATGGCTGAGGGCTGGGACACCGCGCTCGATGAGCAGTTGTCCCTCATGCACTCGTTCAACACCGTGGAGGGGCGCGAGTACCTGAACGGGTTCGCAATCTCGCTTGGCCGAGCCGGGCGGGTGGACGCGAACACCGGGCAGGCACTCGACCCCGACCCGGAGTACGCCGAGGAACTGGTCGGCATGGCAACCAAGGGCCTGCCCGAGTGTGACCCGTTCTACGTCTCCGACGAACTGACCGAACTGATCGGCTACGCAGCCGAGTCGTTCAAGCCGGAGGCGATTGAACTCACCGACATGATCGTCCCGGCAGGGTTCGCGTACTTCGGCAAGCCGCTCTACATCATCGACACGCGCGGGCTGAAGATGCCGTTCCGGGCGATGCAGTGGAACGTGCTGACCAACCTGCCCGGCGGCTCACGAGTCCACGTGCCCGAGGATGCGTTCCACGGGATCGTGGTCACGCTGTACTCACACCGAGCCGACGGCGACCCCGACGACGCCGCTCACGGCAACTACACCGACCAGCGGATCGGCGGCTCGGACCTCGCGATGGAGTACGTCACCAGCCTGCGCTTCGGCGTCGGTGTCGCCGACACGATTGACGACGAGTCGATCCGGGACATGCACGCGCACATCAAGGTGTTCTTCCGGCTCTGCCAGCAGACCATCGCGGTGCCACACCGCCAGCGTGTCGCCCGCCCCACCTGGAAGCGGGCTCGCAAGTCCTGGAAGGACATCAAGGAAGTCGTCGTGTTCACACTGCGCCGCGCCAAGAACGCCACCGGCTACGAGGGCGAGGAACGCGACGTGGAGTGGTCACACCGCTGGCTTGTGCAGGGCCACTGGCGCAACCAGCCCTACAAAGACGGCGACGGGACGATCTACAAGCAAATCTGGATCGCACCCTACGTCAAGGGGCCGGACGACAAACCGCTGATCCTGAAGCGGCGGGCGTTCGAGCTAGTTCGGTGAAAAATTCGGCTGGCTCGACGCCTGTAGTAGGTACACACCAACCCGAGAGGAACACCAACCATGAAGTCGAAACGCTGGCTCATTCTGGGCCACTGGCGCAAGCTGCCCAGCGGCAAGCGCATCTGGATCGAGCCGAAGGTCAAGGGACCGGAGCCGAAGGAGGACAAGTGAGCAACCTGGACGCCATCCAGCGGATGCCGGGCGACGACCTGGAACGCGGACGCTCGTGCAACTACAAGCAACTGATCGCCGCCGTTCACCGCGCCAAGGCGATGAACCTGAACCGGCAGCTACCGCCCCACATCGTCAAGCGCCTGTCGCCCGTGGGGATCGCCACGTTCAGCTTCATCATGCTGCACGACCACATCGACCAGCAGCCGGTGGAGCACCCGCACGTCCGCGCCCACGCCTTCCTGCCGCTGAAGGGAGTGAAGATCAAGAGCGCCGACGACGCCTACGAGCACATCATGGATATCCCGCTGGCGTCGTGGCGGCGCTGGTCGTTCAAGCGCCCAGACGGCACGCTGTCGGAGAAGGGCGGGCTGGCGCACAGCCGGTCGATCCAGGCGGAGATCACGATGGGCGATCTCGGCAAGCTGATGAACGGTGAGGGCGTGACCATCGAGAACGCGGTGATGCGTGAGCCCGACCAGAGCTAGCTCACGAATCGTGCTAAGCTAGAGCGACGAATACCCGACCGAGGAGACAACGATGGGACTAGACATAACCGCGCTCCGGCGCGTTGAACTGAGTCCGGCAGGCGATGACGCCGACCCGGACGCGATGTACGAACAGGGCTACGAGTTCGCCTACGTCGGCAGCGGCGACTTCGCCGACCGTGCCGATGGTCTGGTGACCGGCTACTACAAGGGCACCGAGCGGCTGGACTTCCGCGCGGGCAGCTACCACGGCTACAACGACTGGCGGGCATGGCTCTGCCGGACGATGCTCGAAGTCGAGCCCGTCGAGGTCTGGGGCAACCCGGACGCCTTCGATGACAAGCCGTTCTTCGAGTTGATCCACTTCGCCGACAACGAGGGGATCATCGGGCCGGAGACATCGAAGCGGCTGGCCCAGGCGTTCGACGTGGGCGACGCCAAGGCGCGGGCCACGGGCGACACGGACTACTACGGGCTCTACCGCCGCTTCCAGCAGGCGTTCGAGCTAGCAGCCGACGGCGGGCTGGTGGAGTTCCACTGATGACCGATGCGATCTTCCAGTTCCCGCCGGGACCGTATGGGACCAACGACGGCGACATCTGGTCGTGCGAAGAATCGGAGCTAGGCAAGCTGCTCTACCAGCGCCACCGCAGGCTGCTGATCCAGTGGTGCGCTCGGACCGACGGCGTGGTCGTACCCCACATGCAACTGCTCGATGCCGACGATCCAGACGCCCAGGCGTTGATCGTCCGCGCCCGCGAGGGCACCAAGCGCTACACCGCTGACCTTCGGCGGGGCGGTCCCAACTTCAAGGCGCGTGCCAAGCGGCAAATGCTGGCGATGACCGAGGAGGAAGTGCAGATGGTTCGGGAGGCTGGCGACGAGCTAGGGCTGCCGACACTGAGAGAAACCCCCGACCGAGGAAGGAACTGATGGCACGAGTCACATACGTCAAGAGCGCCAAGGGGCGCAAGGATGGCCGAGCGCGCACCTGCGCGGGCTGCGGCACCGAGATCAAGCCGGGCGACAGCTACAAGTGGTTCGCCAACCGGATCGGGCGCTACAGCAGCCGCAAGAACTACTGCGCGAACTGCCGCATCCGCCCGTCGATGATGACCACCAGCGCGAACCTGTCGGCGCTGTACGCCGCCCAGGAAGCCGCTGAGGATGCGCTGGCCCGGAACCCCGAGAGCCTGACTGACATCGCCGAGATCGTGCGCGAGTACGCGCAGGGTGTCCGCGACGTGGGCGAAATGTATGTCGAGTCCGCCGATGCGATGGAGGATGGCTTCGGGCACGAGACGTACCAGAGCCAGGAGATTCGCGAGAAGGCCGACGCCTGCGAGTCCGCCGCCGACGAGGCCGAGTCCGCCGCCGACGAGATCGAGAACATGGACGACCCCGAGGCTGACGAGTCCGACTTCCTGGGCGAGTACGAAGGCGAGTACGAGGATGACGCCGAGGGCAACACCATCTTCGCCGACCCTGACGACTGGGCCGAGTTCGTGGAGGGCAAGCGCGACGAGCTTCGCCAGAACGCCATCGACAAGGCCGACGAGACGGTCAACGAAGGGGTGCCGTTCTGATGATCACGCCGCAGGAGCGAGCCGTCGAGGCAGCCATCGAGCGGATCGACCACTACGACGAAGGCCCGCCCGGCACGCATGCCTACTGCGACTCCGGCGACGCGCTCGCCGACGCCAAGGTCGTCGCCGACGCCTACCTGGAACGCGACCGCGAGTACCACGCGCTGGCCGGGCTCGTGCGCGAAATCGGCGAACGCCACGGTTTCCACTGGGAGCCGGACTGTTCGCCGCGCTCGATGCTCGCGAAGCTCAGTGGCGAGATCGAGATTCTGCGGCGTGACCGCGACATGCTGCTCGAACTGCGAGACGAGCGCTAAGACATTCTGCGCTAGCACATGACGTGCGCGTAGGGTTGCCCTCGGTCGGGCAACGACAGGCCGCAGCGTGGCTCTCCGGAGCCCCTGCGGCCTGTTTGTCGTTCCAGGTCGATCCGGGGGTATCGTTGGCCCGTGGAGTTCGAGCGCATCGTTGTCCCGAGGCCGATACAGCCGCCGTGCCCCGCCGCCGCGCTCGTGGCCGAAGCCGCAGGTGGAACCGGGTGCTCGTGCCGGATCACGGATGATCTGATCGACAGCCGCCACAACCCGAGCACGCTCGCCGCCTACTGCTTCAACGCGCCGGGCTACCAGCACTGCCCGACATGGCGAGCCGACCGCGAGGAACTGCTGCGCTCCAAGACCATCCGCCCGCTGCTGAACCGGCAGGGCGATCTCACAGCCGGACATTCCGAGGATCGTGAGCGCGACGCCGGACTGGCGCTCGCCGTGGACGCCCAGGAGCGCGAAGCGTGGGAAGCCAAACAAGAACGCGACCGCTGACGCCGCAGCTTTACCTCACCAACGAGAGGCAACTCGTGTACGTGCTCGACATAGCCGACGAAGGGCAGCAGGCGGTGGTCGAGGACGCCGCCACCGGGGAGGTGCAGTGTGTGATGGCGAAGCTGCTGAACGGCTGGCGGATCGTGGTGCCGAGCGATGCCTCGTAGCGGCGGGATCGTCGGACGGCTACAGGAAGCCGTCGAGAGCCGCACCGGCAAGACGGTCGTTGATACCGACCAGCTACAGCTACTCGAAGCCTCCGATGTCGAGCGCCGGGCGATGCAGAAGGAACTCGACCTGCTCGGCTACTACGTCCTGGATCAGATCGGAGGCCAGCCCCAAGAGGTCAAGGCATACGAGCGACGCCGGATGGCGGCGCAGGCCCGGATGGTCTGGATTCAAGACCCGGTGGCCGGAGCCAACGTGGATCTCTCCTGCCAGTTCATCTTCGGCAGGGGGGTGCCGAAGCCGAAGGCTGTGGACAGGATGGTTCAGGAGGTCATAGACGAGGCGTGGGCCGACCCGGACAACAAGGCGGCGCTCACCACGTTCCCCGCCCAGGTGGCGCTCTGCACCGATCTGGTGCTCACCTCGAACCTGTTCGTCCTGTTCTTCGAGGACGGTGACGACGGCAAGGTCAAGCTCGGCATCCTGAACCATGATCTGGTCGAGGACGCGGTGCGGGACTCCCAGAACCGCCTGCGAGTCCTCTACTACGTCGCCCGCCGCCGCGACTACGAGTGGGACTACAACAACGACCGCGTGAGCATGGCATCCGCCGCCAACGCGCTCGACCCTTCCAAGCCCCGCGTCGAGTATTACCAGGCGCTCGCCGCGACCGGCGACGACGGCGAACTGCTCTCCGACGACGACCCGTGCCCGCCGGAGAAGCTGGCCGACGGGCTCGTGTACCACATCGCGATCAACCGAGGTACCGAGCAGGTGTTCGGCATCCCGCAGATGCGCCGGATCGTCAAGTGGATGGCGGCGCTGAACGATTTTATGAGCGCCAGGGTGGACATGACCCAGGCAGCGGCAGCGTTCATCATGCGCCGCACCGTCAAGGGCTCACCGTCGCAGGTGGCGAAGATCGCTGCGAAGGCGATCAGCCGCACGAGCACGCTCGCCGCCACGTCGATAGACGACCCGTCCGCAGGCATCGTTCAGCCAGGCCCGCGTCCGGCAGCGATCCTCAACGAGTCAGAAGGCGTCACCACCGAACCGTTCGCCGTCAACACCCAGGCTGCCCAGGCATCCCAGGACGCGCAGATGATCCGCTCGCAGGTCGCCGCCGCGACGTGGCCCCAGCACTACCTCGGCGACCAGTCCAACGCGAACCTCGCGACCGCCGCGTCGCTCGAACTGCCGGTCGTCAAGAAGGTCGAGGCGTTCCAGGAACTCTTTGAAGGGCTCTTCAGGGCGTTCACTGACCGCGTGATCCAGAAGGCCGTGGATGCCGGGACGCTGCCGACTGAACTGACTGACGAGGAACGCGCGATGCTGCGCTCCAAGAAGCCGCACGCCCAGGTGCCGGGCGGACCGCTGCCGAACCCGCCGGGCGCACCAGCGCAGACCGAAATGCCGCTGGCGATGTCCGATCCAGAATCCTCCGACGCCGGGCTGAACCCCGACTTGGGCTACCCGACGCAGGCGAGCGAGGCTTACGCCGGGCAGACCGAGGACGAGGAGGACACGGAGCGCGATCTGAGCTACGAGTTCTCGATGCCGAACCCGTTGAAGCGGGCGATGGCCGACCTCATCACGAGCATCGCCAACCTCGCCCGGACCTTTGATCCCAACAACACCAATCTTGAGCTAAGCCGAACTTTGCTCGGCGTCGCGCTCGGCCAGGGACTCGAAATGGCCGACCCATCCGCCGCCGTGGAGCGCATCTTCCCCGAGGGTTACGTCGATCCGATGGTCGCCGCCCAGCTATCGAGCGCGCCGGGCGGTGCAGGCGCGGGCGGTGGCAACGGCCAGGGAGCACCGCCGCTGATCCCCGAAGGCCCGAACCCGTTCGGACCCGGTGGACCCAGCCCGTTCCCCGGCGAAGGCCCCGACGGCGAGCAGAACCCCTACGGCTCAGCCGGATCATCGTCCGACTTCCAGGACAACCAAGGTCAGATGTACGAGTCCGCCGACGACGAGCGGATGGAAGCGCTGATGAAGCTCTGGGACGAGGAAATCGGAGAGATCGTGGACGACATGCTGGCGGTGGCGCAGAGCAACGGCAACGGCAACGGCCATCGCCCGTAGGAGCCGCCTGTGGCGGTTCCCGACCAGCCGCAGCAGCAGCCGACCCCGGTAACCCGGAAGATCATCCGCGCCGCAGCCGCCGGGAAGGCCGCGCAGGTCGCTGTCGGCACCGCTCCCGTGACCGTCACGCTGCCCGCCGGGATCGTCTCGGCACCCGTGACAGTGCCCGCCAAGGCGTTCGTCCACGGGGTCAAGATCGCGATCATCCTCAGCGTGCTGCGGAAGCTGCTGCGCCGCACGCACGCCGAGTCCGCCGACTGGCTCACCGAACAGCTACGCAAGCAGTTCCCCGACGCCGACCCGCTGTGGATACGCCAAGCCGTCGAACAGGAGCTTGCCTACGAGCGCGCGTTCCAGGCCAAGTCGCTGAAACGCACCCAGGCCGACCTGATCGACGCGGGCAAGCTCGACGGGCTGGCAGCCCAGCAGGCGCGCGTACAAGCGATCCTCCAACGCGAGAAGCACTACGCCGGGCTCCGGCAGCAGGCGATGATGTCGAGGGCCACAGCGTCCGTCCAGAACGCCCAGACGAAGCAGAACTCGCCAGGCGGCGCGTTGTGGCTGCTCGGGCCGCGCAAGACGCACACGCCCGGCTGTGTCGCGATGTCCGGCAAGGCGTGGTCCTGGGACGTGCTCGACCACTTCAAGCCGCCCGTCCACACCGGCTGCGGCTGCACGCTCGTACCGCTGCCAGCAGGCACGAAGCTGCCGCCGACAGGCGAGCAGATGACTGCGGTAAGAGCCGCGATGGCGCTCGAAGAAGCGATCCGCGCCGTCGCCGATCCGGGCGAGGTCGAAGCGTTCCTCGACGGGCTCGAAGTCCGCCCGAGCATCGCCAGGGCGATGTGCGAGCTAACCGAGATCGACTGGAAGGAATGGCTGCACCCGCGCGGGCGCGGCGGACTGTGGATCGACCTGCCGGGCGGCGGCAAGTCCAAGGAGAAGGAACTTGGCAAGGCCAAGTACGCCAAGCCGGACTACTTCCCGGCACTCAGCAAGCACTCCACCGTCGTCTCGGGGCCGGAGCCGTCCACGCTGATCGGCGGCGACGTTCCCGCACCGGAGCACGAAGGGCTGATCCCCAGCTATCGGCACATCCCGCTCGAACTACACCACCACGACTTCGCGACCGGCGCGCACTCCGCCAAGTCCGCCGACGGCCAGGACTTCATCGTCCAGGATCACGGCGGCGACCACACCCGAGTCGCATCCGACCTGCTGTCCAACGCGATCTATCGCACGCTCGGGGTCAGCGTCCCGAAGGAAGGCTCGGTACGGACGCACGGAGCGCCGGACTTCTCGCAGATACCCGACGCGCTGGCAGACGAGCCGCCCATCGACGCGCCGAAGAACGCCCGCATCTCGACCGGCGTGATCATGCGCGAGCCGGACGGCAGGATCACGATTGTCGAGCCCCGCAACCACTACGCGGGCTACATCCACACGTTCCCGAAGGGCGGCACCGAACCGAACCTCACCACCCAGCAGAACGCGCTCAAAGAAACGTGGGAGGAAACGGGTCTGCACGCGCACATCACCGGGGTCGTCGGCGACTTCAAGTCGGACACCGGCACGGGCGTCACCCGCTACTACCTCGGCGTCCGCGTCGGCGGCGAGGCAACCCCATCCGACGAGTCCGAGGGGATCAAGACCGTCACGCCCGAGGAAGCCGCGCAGATGCTCAACACCCACCGCGACCAGGAAGTGCTCAAAGCGGTCGAGCAGATGCCGATTCCAACCGGGAGCTACCCGGACAACTTCCCGCCGACCACGCCGGGACTCGCCGTCGCCAGCCCGAAGGTGCCCGGCAAGACGAAGGCGATCAACTCGCCGAACGACCAACTGGGCCGCGACTACATGGTCGATGCGCTGCTCGCCAACCGCGACTTCCTCGGCAAGTACGGCCAGAACGTCCGCTGGGGCGAGGACGGCAAGCCGACCCGGACCAGCATGGGCTCGACGCTCGGCTATCGCCTCGACGGCAGCCGAGGCGAGTTCGGCTCCACCCCCGAGGAAATCTGGAAGATGCGCTTCCGGGGCCAGGCAGCAGGGACCGTGCCGTTCAACGAGGACGACCTGCGAGCCCAGGCCAAGAACATCGCGCACGTGCTGTCCGACGCGAAGATCGACCAGCTAGTCGCCGCCGCACCGTTTCCGTCCAACGGCGACCGCAAACAGATCGCCAAGGCGCTCAAAGCCCGCGTCCAGTGGATGCGCGACTTCGCCGACGGCAAGGTCAGCCTGCCGAAGCCGGTCGAAGGCGAGGACGCCCGGCAGATGTTCCTCGACGGGCAGAAGGACTTCGAGGTCTACCCCGAGGAAGCACAGGCGCTCGATGACTACGCAGGCGACGCGGGCAAGGCGCTCGATCATCACCTACGCGGCGACGCCGCATCCGTGACCGACGCCGACCGCAAGACCGCCAAGCGGCTCGATGACGTGCTCGACGCGACCAACACGGGCGGCGACAGCTACGTCTACATGGGAGCCGACGCAGCGCCGAACCAGGACATGGTGGGCAAGACGTTCGGGATGAAGTCCTACACGCGGGCACACACCGACCAGGACGAAGCGACCGGCAACTCTCAGGTCAAGCTGCTCGTGCCCGGCGGACACCGCGCGCTGTACCTGGACGACACCGAACCCGGCGACCCCGACGTGCTGCTGCCCCGCGACGCGCGCATCCAGATGACAGGGCTCTCCACGGGCACAGACGGCAAGCCGATGCTCGAAGGCACCGTTCTGCCCTACCGCCGTCCGAAGGCGCTCACGAAGCCGTACACGCCGCCAGCGACCCCGAACCTCGGCTGGCACGGCGGGCAGCCCAAGCCGCCGTCCAAGCCGAAGGGCGAGTTCTTCGAGGTCGGCGCACGAGTCGATGTCAACGGCAACAAGGCGACCGTGACCGGCGACAACGGCAAGGGCATGGCAAACGTCAAGCTCGACAACGGCAAGGGCTACACCGTGCCCTACGCCATCCTCAAACGGCTAGAGGAAGTCGCCTGGGCCGAGTTCCTGCACCCACGCGGACGCGGCGGCGAGTGGATCAAATCCGGTCGAGTGGTGCGTCCCAAGACGGCGCACGTCGAACGGTTCCTCCCGGAAGCGCACGACACCCCACCCGTCGCCAGCGCCGCGCTGAAAGCAGCGCACGCCGGAGGCGGCACGCTCGAACCGCAGACCGGCAAGTCGATCACCACAGGCGTCGCCGTCGCGCTGGACCCGAAGTACAGCAAGGTGATCCCCGGCGAGGACTGGTTCAGCGACGACGACAAAGCCGAAGCTGCGCTGATGCAGTGGATGGACGACAACCACGAGGTATTCCAAGCCAACCCGAAGGTCAAGGTCGGCATCTGGCACAACCCCGAGACGAACGACGTGTGGCTCGACCCGTCCGAAGTCGTGGACGACCGCGACCAGGCGATCCAGCTAGGACGCCAGCGCAACCAGATCAGCGTCTACGATATTGGTGCAGGCGAAGAAATCCCGACCGGAGGAACAGGCCATGCCGAAGAAGCTCGTAGCGATGATCGAGCCACCGAAGCCAATCTCGGAAATGAACGAGGACGAGAAACGGGCACTGGCCCGCCAGATCGTGGCGCAGGTACGCCAGAACGTGCCCAAGCCCTCCTCGAAGGACTGACCGAAGCCGACTGGGACGAAGCTCTCCACCCGCGCGGCAGGGGCGGAGAGTGGATCGGCAAGTTCCTGACCAACAAGGAAGCAGGCGGGCGCATCGCCGACAGCCTGCATCACTGGCAGGAGCAGGCCAAGCAGCACGGCAACTGGGATGAGGTTCAACACCGCGACGACCCCACCCGCGACAAGATCGCGGCGAACTGGACGAAGGGGCTGCGCGGCAGGCTGAGCAAAGACCGCGCGGCCATCGGTCTGGTTGCCGACGCCAACGCCGAGAACGAAGCCAACCCGCGCTGGAAGGCGCTCACCGCGAACCTGCCGAAGGATCACGTGCTCGTGACGACCGATCCGGAGGGCGGCACCGAGGCCGCGAGCAGGGTCGGCGGCACCACGATGATCGGTGAGGACGCCGTGAACAGGGTGACAGACGAAGCTGTGGCGTCGGCGGAACCGAAACCCGAGCGCAGGCCCTCGGCGACATCCGGCTACGGGCTTGACGCCACGCTCCGGCACGAGTACGGCCACGCGATAGACGACGCGCTGTCGCGAGACGAACGCCAGCACATCCTCGACGCGATCCCCGACGCGACCCCGCTGAGCTACTACGCACGCTTCAACCAGGAGCACGGCAACGACGGCGAGGTCATCCCGGAGCTAGTCGCCACGATCACGCACCCCGACTACCACGCCGCCGACTGGCCCGAGAGCGTCCAGGAAGCACAGCGGCGGCTACAGACCGCGCTCGGCGTGGACAGCCTGCCCGAGAAGGGGAGGGGCAACTGGTCGAAGAAGGTGATGGGCAACCTCACCGACTTGGCTATTGGCGTTCAGACCGAGACTTACGTGGCCGACAACGAGCGTGAGGAAAAGGAAGGTGCTCGCCACGCGGCTGACCTCTGGATGCAGCGCAACGGCGTACCAAGCGAAGCGGCGGCGAGCATCCACGCCGAAGCCACCAAGCTCCACGACAACACCGGCTACGCCGCAGGTGACTGGTCGGACGCCTACACGCAGGCGGCACGGAACATCGCTGGGCAGGCACCGGCCAGGGTGGTTGATGACGACGCTGTGAAGCAAGCAGTCAACGGCTTCGAGCATAACGGGCTGACGGCACGTGTCGAGTCGGTGAAGGATAAGAAGTGGCAGCAGTTCGAGATCGGGGTGTACGCGAATCGGACAGGCCCCGAGCCGCAGGTAGGCACGCAGGATGTTTCGATGATGCTGGATCAAAGCGAGTTCGGGCCTGCTGATACGTCAATCGGCGAATTGAACGTAGGTGATTACTACGCCAACTACGATGACAAGGTGACGAAGGTAGTCGGGCCGACGACTGGCGAAGGCACCCCCGTAGATGACGGGAGTGGTGTCAAGTACGTGGACTCCCGTCGTTCACCGCCGCGCCTGTGGTCAAGAGACGAGGAGAAGGTCGGGACTATTCAGCGCGACTTCCACACAGACGACAATGGTGATCTGGTAGTCGAGCATACGCTGGCCGAACTGGGCCGCAAGTATCAGGGCCTTGGGTTCATGTCGCATTTCAACGACCACATGGAGAACGTCTACCGCCAGCAAGGGGTCAAGCGGATCAAGGTTCACGCGGCGCTCGACGTGGGCGGTTACGCCTGGGCACGAGAGGGGTTCGAGCCTGACGCCTACAACCCGTGGTTCCGTTCCGTGCAGCCGGGCGTTCCAGATGTGGCCGTAGGGCTGGCGACCCTGGAGGCCCGCAACAAGCCATTCAGTGGTCCCGCGCTCGAACGTATGAAAATCCGCATGAACGACCCTTGGACCGACTACTCAGACGCGGAGCGCAAGGCGTTCGATGCGAAGTTCCCGCGTTGGAAGTTCGACGGTCCAGCGAATCTCTCACCCGACGAGCAGGCGGCGATGAACACGTACCGCATTGAGCAGCCGCCGGGTGGATTCACCTCCATCGCCGACGTTGCCGCCTACGGGATCGAGAACGCACATCAGGGCGACGACGGCAGGCAGCACTGGATCGGCAAGGACTTCCTCCTCGGGTCCGACTGGTACGGGCACAAGGATTTGACCGGGCAGTTGCAGGAGTGGACTTCGCAGGCACTCGCCGACCGTGCTCGTGAGCTTGCCGCCAAGGGTCTGATCGTCCGCGCCGACGACGGCGGCGGAGCCGAGGACGACCGGGTGTTCTGGATGCCGGAGCTAACCGAAGCCGACTGGGAGGAGTTCCTGCACCCGCGAGGCCGTGGCGGTGAGTGGATCGGCAAGGGCGGACCCGAGTTGAAGGTCACCGATCTGCGCCGCAAGGTGGGCGATGAGGTCTACATCAAGCACTACGGCCAGACGCACAAGGCGAAGATCACCTATGACACCCCCACGAAGTTCGAGGTCGAGTTCACCGACGCCAAGGGTGTCAAGCGCCGCAAGATGGTCGGTTACGAGAAGATGGACGAGTGGAACGGGCCGGAGAACGTCCCGAAGGCCGAGGGGATGCAGGAGTGGCCCAAGCCGACCGGCAAGTTGGTGCCCGGCGGCAAGTCCTCCGGCGAAATCTTCAAGCCGCTGCTCGACCGTGGGCTCACCGGCCAGGACATCGGCACCCACAACCTCCACGGCGACGGCAACGGCGCGTACACCAAGGCACGCCGCCGCGATGCCCACAACCCGATCATCCGCAAAGCGTTCACCGACAAGGAAGGCAACGCGATGGTGGACTTCAACACCGACAAGGACGGGATCATCACCAGCGTCACCCCGAAGGTGCCGCTCGATGAGACGCCGAAGGCGCTGTTCATGTTCGGCGGCACCGCCGCAGGCAAGTCCTCGGCGCTGAAGAAAGCAGAGAGCGACGTGGTGCCGCGCAACGCTGTCACGCTCGATCCCGACGACATCAAGGTGCAGCTACCCGAGTACAAGCAGATGATGGGCGACCGCAAGACCAAGACGCTGCCGAACGGCAAGACGATCCAGGTGCCCATCGCACCGGACCGCTACGCCGCCGCAGGCGTCCACGAGGAAAGCTCGGCCCTCTCCAAGTACATCCAGAAGATGGCTCAGGACGCACGCATGAACATCGTCGTGGACGGGACAGGCGACTCCGATGCGTGGGACGGCACCAACCCGTCGAAGTTCGGCAAGAAGATCATCGCCGCCAGCGACAAGGGCTACGAGCCGAGCGTGTTCGGGGTCAACGCGCCAACCGACGTGGCAGTCGCCTCGGCGACCAAGCGCGCCCGCGTCACCGGACGCTGGGTGCCCGAGCCCGAGATTCGCAAGATCCACAGGACGGTCAGCGCCAACGTGCCCGAGGTCCAGCACATGGCTGAGCAGGGGATCGTCAAGCGCGCCCAGTTCTGGGATCGTTCAAGCGGCGACATGAAGCGGATCGGGCAGGTCGATCCAGCCACCGGCAAGCTCAACGTGCTCGACCCGCAGGCGTGGCAGGCGATGTTGGACAAGGCCAAGGAATGACCGACGCAGAGCACTACGTCCCAGAGTCAGACGACGAGCCCGAGCCCGACGCCGAGCCGCAGGAGAACTGGGTTCGGCACACACCGTTCGACTACCCCGAGTGGATGGACGCACCGGACATCACGACGATGGAGTACGACAACGAAGGCGAGACGTGACGACGCTAGAGCCCACGACCGCGCCCGAGTTCGGCCCGCTGCAACTGGCGGACGACCCGTCCGACGAGGATCTTGACGCGCTGCTCGATCCGGTCGAGCGCCCGAAACGCAGTCGCGACGACGAGCCCGAGGAAGAACACCACCTGCTGCTGATCACCGGCCCGAACCCGGTCCTCGAAGCGATCTGGGAAGGGCTGCTACAGGAGTCGATCTGGAAGGAAGCGCTGCACCCGCGCTGGCCCCCGCACTCGCACGACGCGAAGGGCAAGTACATCGGCGGCGAGTTCATGCGGATCGGCCAGCGCTTCAACCTCGACGGACACGAGTGGGAGATCAGCCACATCGCCGACGACAAGGTGATCGCCAACGAGGCGTCGGGCAAGGTCGAGAACGCCGAGACGCGCGTGTTCGACACCAAACATATGTACGACTCCGAGACGGGCAAGCACATCGAGCACGCGCTCGAAGGTGCGGTGCCAGCCAAGCCGAGGATTCTGCGCTCTGGCAAAGGCTCGGGCGAGCAGCACAACACGCCCGTCGCGCCGACGGCGACACAGCCACACGACCCGTCGATCCCGCTGAACCCCAACTCTGAACTGACGCCGGAGGAATGGGCGCAGTTCGGACGGGTCGATCAGCTTTATTACAACGCCCTGATGGATCACTTCGGGAAGTGGCAGTTGTCCAACGGTGCTGCCCCCGGAGCGCTGTCAGGAACCAGCTACCCGTGGTCCGCCAAGCTGAAGCAGATTTACGCCCAGGCCGACAAGGATTTCGGCAGTCACGACGCGAGCGGGCTCGTGGAGAAAGCGTTCGGCAGTCAGTACGGCGGGTCGAGTGGGCAAACGCTGAGCCTGACCACCGTGTTCAAGGGCATCCTCGCAGGTGACGCTGCCGGGTTAGCCAACGCCCAGCAGCGTTACGCCCAGGGTCGAGAGGTGGAGGGTGAGGTCAACGCACTGATCGCGTGGGACTTGTTCAATCGGCTGCACTCCCCCGACGTGTCAGTGATCCACCGTGCTCACGGCGGCGAGTTCTTCGGCGACGCGATCAAGGGCAAGATCGCGATTATGAGCGGCCTGTCGAACTCGTGGCGGGCAGTGAAGAAGAAGGGTCAATCCGACTCTCTCGGCACCCAGTTCGGCACGCACTCGTTCGTGATGTCTGTACCGATCCGGCACGTCACGCTCGCGACCGATCTGGTGGGTGGCTCCTACCACGGTGAGAACGAGTTCTCGATTGCCGACCGGCTGAAGGTCAGTCCGGAGAACGCCGTGTACGTCACGCAGAAGCAGATGCCCGACCCGCAGGCGTCTCCCTCGAAGCCGCCCAGCCCGCTGTACCTCTGGCTGTACGACCACCTGAACCACAACGGCGGCGGCGGGGTTGTCGCCAAGCAGCTAGCGCGGCACATGGATCTCAGCGACCCGTTCGAGATTGACCTGCCACCCGCCGATGCCGACTTCGAGCTAAAGCACAAGGCGGGCGAAAAGACGTACTTCATTCCGCCGCTCGACAAGATGCACGAGATCGAAGCGGCAGTGTCGGCGACGCCCGGCACGGTACCCGAGGACAAGCAGTCGCCCGTGACCCAGCTTGCGCTGAAACCGGGCGACATCTTCTCCAAGGGCAACCCGGACCTTCGCTACCTCGTTATCCAGGACGATGGCCTAGCGGCCACGCAGCCTGATCGTGTCAGGTACATCGCGCTGAACAAGGGCTCGGGCAACGACTACGACCTGCCCGGCGAAATCCTGTACGACACCAACCAGGGACGGCGGGTGGTCGATGCCGACGGCAAGCCGATGCACTTCGATCTGCCACCGAAGCCGCGCGAGAAGGGGCTAGCGCCGTACAACATGGCGGACTTCACTCCAGGCGGACCGCAGATCAAGCTGTCGCAGATGGAGGTCGGCGACCACATCGCGATCAACAACGACCACTGGGAAGTCACCGGCAAGGCTCCCGGCAAGGTCACGATCAAGTCGCTGACCAACGGTAACGAGGCGACCGTCAACTCCGGCTGGGCGACGAACAAGCTCTACCCGGCTGGCAGTGCGCCACCCATTGAAGGCCCGCAACCGTATGTTCCTGCTCCGCTGCCGACCGCAACGCCGACGCCGACGGCACCCATGTTCGAGCCGAAGGAAGGCGAGGAGGCGCTGAGCAAGGACTTCGGGATCGTCAAGGTCGTGGACGCTGCCGACGCGGCGACGGGCACTGTGATCGTGGAGACGCCGACAGGGATGCAGATGGCGCACGCTGTTCACGACCTGTCGCCAGCGCCGACGTTGCCGGAGCTAGAGCCGCAGAAGGGTGACACGTTCACTAAGGACGGCTTCAAGTACACGATCCAGAACGTCCAGAAGAACGGGATCATCACCGCCCGTCCGTTCAAGCCCGGCGAGGGTACGCAGAAGGTCGAGAAGTTCGCTCCCCCGAAACTCGACAGCGGGGCTCCCAACCCGGTATGGGCAGGCGGCGAAGGGGTCAAAGCACTGCCCGACGACCTGTTCCGGCCCGACGACTACCAGCACGGCGAGAAGGCGAAGCTCAAAGATATGGAACCCGGCCAGCTTGTGTCAGGCTCGCCGTCCACGAAGAAGCCGTTCCTGGTGCTCGGCCAGTACGGCAGCAAGACGTACATGAAGAACCTCGACACCGGGGAGATCATTCACCCGTCGGCGAACATCAGCTACACGAAGCTGAACAGCAAGGCCGAGACGGAGGCTGCCTACTCGACGCAGGTGGACGCTGCGAACGCCGCCAACGACTACCTAGAGCCGTCGCTCCCGTGGGATGAGATTTCGGAGCTACACAGCGCAGCCGAGGACAACTTCAAGAACAAGGACTACCCGGCAACGTGGAGCGACGGGACGAAGTGGTCACAGGCGTATGCGGACGCCTACGTGGACAAGTACGGCTGGGGGAAAGCGGACGACGGCAACCTGCTCGCGCAGGCGATCAAGGATGCGGTCAAGGCCCAGGGCGCACCGACACCGACACCGACAGCGGCTCCGGCACCGACGCCCGGCGGCTGGCAGCCGCTCCAAGCCGGGAACGTCAAGATCGGCGACAAGATCAAATCGCCACTCGGCTCCGTCTGGACGGTTTCGGGAGAGACGGGCGACGTGTGGGACTTGGCCGGTGAGAACGGCGGCAAGTCAAGCGTGCCGAAGGGGTACGCAGCCTCCGAGGACGGCTGGATGCACCTGCCGCAGACGCCGCCGCCAGCGCTGACCGCGCCCTACGACCTCTACTCGCCCGAGCACATCGACCAGCACGACGCCGCTGAGGATTACCTGAAGGGCCAGAACCTCACCACAGGCGAGATCGCGTCCGTGCATGTCACCGCCAACGGTTACGCGAAGAAGGGCTACCCGCCCGGCGAGGCATACCAGCAGGCAGCCATCGACAAGGGCTACCAGCCGGGGGTCGCAACCGGGCTGAAACAGGCCGTCGAGGGACAGCCCGCCGTCGCCCCGACACAGAAGCCAATCGCCGACGTGCAGATCGGCGAGAAGTTCAAGTTCGTGGGCAGCACGTGGACGAAAACCGGACCCGACGACTACATCAACGACGAGGGCCAGCAGGGACACCACATCGCTGCCGGGTCGGCTCCCGATCTACAGGTCGAAATGGTGCCGACGCCAGCGCCCGAGCCGGTCGTCTCGCAGGACCACTCAACCACCCAGTTCTCGAAGGTCGGCGACCCGATCAGCTTCACCGACACGGCGGTCGGGCAGTTCTTCAGCACCCCGAACGGCACCGTCTGGCAGAAGAACAGCGACACCGAGGCAACCAAGGTCAAGCTGCCGCCCGGCAAGAACTGGGGCCAGTCACCCGTCGGCACCAAGGGCATGCCCGCCGGGGCGATCCAGGTGCAGCCGATGGCGGCAGGACCGTCCGCTGCTGCACCGGCAGCACCCACCGCAGTCAAGCTGTACGACGACTCCGCCCACATGGCTGCCTACAAGTGGATGACTGACAAGGGCATGGCTCCGGACGACATCACGGAGATCGCCGCCAACGCCCAGTCGCTTCACGACGCCGGGCTCGGCTGGCCGGAAGCCTACGAGCAGGGGATGGAGCCCTACTCACCGACGGGTTTCAAAGGGCCGCAGGGGATCAAGCAGGCGCTCGTTCAGCACGCCCAGTCGTGGAAGGAACCGACTGCACCAGCCGCACCGTCGGCTCCCGCCGGGCTTGGACCTGCCACGGGCGAGCAGCTAGTCACCGGGCACCACTTCAAGATCAAGAAGGGCGCGAGCTACGGCGCGGAGTACCAGGTGGTCGATCACACGCCGGACGCCGAGGGCAAGATTCACGTCAAGACGCTGAAGAGCGGCAAGGATTACCAGTGGTTGCCGACGGGCAAGAACGTGATGATTACCCAGGTGCCCGAGGCGGCACCGGCAGCACCGCCGCCCGACAGCGAGATCCACTCGGCGGGCTACAAGTGGATGGAGGACCACGGGATCGACCTCACCACCGCCGACAAGGCGGTGACCCAGGCGATCAAGCTGCACGACGAGCAGGGGGTGGACTGGCCCAACGCCTACGAGCAGGCGGTCGGGGCGGTGCCGGACGGTTCGGGGCTGTCTCCGCCGACGGGCTGGCTGGGACCGAACGGGATCAAGAACGCGATTGCGAGCGTAGGCGAGCCGACGCCGACAGTGGACCCGGACGACCTTCCTATCGGAGCCAAGTTCCACGACGCCGGAACCAACTGGACGAAGATCGACACCGACGATTACGTCAGCGACGAGGGTGAGCACCACTCCGGCATCTACTTCCCCGAGCAGGTCACCCCGACCGACATGCCACTGCCGCCGAAGCCGCACGAGCAGTGGGAGTTCGGCGATCAGGTCAAGTCCAACGACCTACAGGTCGGCGATCAGGTTGATATCGGCGACCTCGGCGCGCACACGGTCACCGGCACCGTTCCCGGCATGGATCACGTGTGGCAGATCACGGACAACGCCACAGGCGCAACCACCGTCCTCGGCAAGAACGTGAGCAACACCGCGCAAGCCCCGCAGATCACCTACCTCGGACCGAGCGCGCAAGCGCCGAGCCCGGCGCAACTCTACAAAGCCCACCTGGACAGTTACACCGCCGCCAACGAGTTCCTGAAAGGCGCAGGCGTCTCCGGCGGGATGCAGGACTACCAGATCGGTGGGATGCACGCCGCCGCCAACAAGTATTTCCAGCAGGGCTACGCACCCGGCGATGCCTACCGCAAGGCGGCGGACGACGCGGGGTTCGTGCCGTCCGTGGCCGACGATCTGAAGAAGGCGGTGGACGCCGCCGAGCCGCCACCCGAGCCGCCGAGCGGCCAGGGAGCAGCGCCGCTCGATCCGGGGATGAAGCAGAACTTCGACAGCCTGAAGATCAAGGACTTGCCTGTCGGCTCGATCTACGCAACGCCACTCGGAGCCGGAGGGCCGGGCGAGAACTACCTCGCCTACAAGACCACCGGTCCGCCTGACGCCAACGGCGAGGTGCCAATCGAAGGAGGCTGGAAAGCCAACGGCGACGCCGTGCCGTCGCACATCTGGACACCGCCAGGCGCAGCGACACCGACGCCGACGCCGACGCCGACGCCGCGAGCATGGACCCAGACAGGCGAGAAGGCCAATGTGTCTGAGGCACCTATCGGCACTCACATGCAGTGGGGCAACGGCGATGTCTACAAGAAAACCGGGCCGGACACGATTGAGTTGGTCACACCCGGTCCTGACACCACCTCGTCGCCGGGCCATACGCTTTCGATCAAGGGGAACGTGGCTGGTGCGAGCGTGCCAGTCGTTGTGTCAGGCGGGGAGCCGACCACTGAGCCGACACCGACGATGCCGATCACGCCGTACTCGTCCTACCCGCACATCGCCGACTTGAAGGGCGGCGACTGGTTCCAGGACCGCACCGGCTCGAAGTTCCACGTCGAGAACCAGATCACCCACTACGACGACAACGGGCAGGTCGTCGGTGGCTCCACGATTGCGGTGCCCGAAGGTGGCTCCAGCAAGGACGCCATCTACATCCCGCACACCTTCACGGGTCCGGACGGGACCGAGCACCCGACCCGGATCAAGCAGATCGAGGCACCCGCCAAACCGAAGGGCATGGACGGCGAGGAGCTAGAGCCCGGCGATCAGGTCAACCTCGGCGCGTTCGGAGCACACGGCTACACCTACCAGGGACCGGACCCGGACAACCCCGGCAAGGTGCTGCTGACCGACAACATCACGGGCGAGGAAAGCTCGCAGATGCCCGGCGCGCTGAAGAAGCAGGTCAAGCCGAGCACCGCAATCGAGACGCCGCCGTCCGATGACATCTTCACCGCCGCCGACGGCGTGATGCAAGGCGCGGTTCTGCCTTACGCCATCGACAAGATTCACCACGACGCGATCCTCGGGCACGCCCAGGGGCAAAGCTGGCCGGAGGCGTACAAGGCAGCAGCCATCGGGCACTTCGGCCAGGACAGCCCTACGGGCGCGCAGTTGGGCGACGAGCTTGCCAGCGCCGTGCAGGCGACGAGGCAGCCACCGACGCCGACGGGCGCTCTCACCTCCAACGAGGCCGACGATCTGCTCAACCAGACGCTCGGCGATGGCGAAGTCCACGCTTTCGGCGGCTGGACGGCACAGCAAGTTCCCGGCTCGTGGGACGCGGCTGAGAACTCCTACAAGTACCACCTGGTCAGCCCGCAGGGCACCGTTCACGCAGCCGTCTCAGGCCCGGACGCCTACGCGCTGATGACCGGGCAGCAGGCAGGCGTCGCGACGCTGACACCACCACCGCCACCGCCAGCGTTCACGCACGACGACGTGGACGCGATGCTGGCCGACGCGAAGCCCTACGGCCCGGCGGTCAGCGAAGGCGGCTACACGTTCCAGTGGTTCCCGGCAGCCGGGCACGACGCCTGGGATGTCGTTGATCCCGAAGGCAACACCCACCCGGCGATGGACCGCGAGCAGGTTCACGTGCTGCTGACCGGCGAAGCCAAGCCGACGCCGAAGCTGCCGATGGCGCTGACCCCCGAGCACGAACAGGCGATGCAGGCAGCCGACAACTACCTGAAGGGCGAAGGGCTGATCGAGCCCGAGGACCAGGCTGCGATCCACAACGACGTGATCCACACGATGGGGCTCAGTCCGAACGTCAACCTCGGACAGGCGTATGAGGACTCGGCGCTCAAATACGGCGCGACTCAGACGAGCGCGAACGGCTTGAAGGCGACGGTCAACCAGGCGACCGGGCAGAAGAAGCTCGAAACGATGGGCGACCTCGAAGTCGGCGACAAGTACAACTTCGGGCCGGGGATGCCGACCCACGAGGTCGTCGGCAAGGGCGACGGCGCATACGGGCCGAACACGCTTCAGATCAAGCACGGCGACGACGGCACCGTCTCACCCGCGTCACCGGACGCGAAGTTCTCGATCACCCCAACGCTCGTTGGCACGGCGCAGACGCCGACCCCAGCGCGAGCGCCGGTCGTGGTCCAAACCCCGCTGAGCCACCCGAGCGAGGTCAAGCAGCCAGCCTCCGAGCTTCCCGTCCACAGCATCGCCCAGTACGGCGGCAAGCTCTACAAGAAGGACTACATCGACGGCAACTGGTTCGAGCTAGGGACCGGCAACAAGCACAAGTACGAGAAGGTCAAGATGGCTCCCGTCACCGTCCGGACGCCGAGCCCGGACGACGTGGAGCCGACGGGCGACACCGCCGATCTGCAAACGCTCCCGGTCGGCTCGGTGTTCGCGCTGCCGGGCGGCACCAAGTTCCTGGTGCTGGCAAACAAGGACGGGGTTCACGGGATCGCGCTCACCGACGGCTACCAGGGACAGCCGGGCAAGGCAATCGCCTACAGCACGAGCCACACGCAGGTTCCGACGTTCAAGCTGAAGGACGGTGCTGCCCTACCGGCAGCGACCGGGCCGAAGATGATCGCGGGCGACGACTTGAAGGTCGGCGATTCGATCAACCTGCCGGAGGGCAACTACGGCGGCAACCCGTACAAGATCGACAACCTCGATCCGGGGATCAAGGGCTACGTCCACGCCGTCAGCGCCGACGGAACGATGAGCACCATCGTTGACAAGGGCAAGAGCTACGAGCACGTCGGCGGACCGTCAACGCCAGCCCAGACCGACGCGACCGGGACGCCGCTGCAAGCCGGAGACAAGGTGCTGCACTCGGGGCTCGGGTCGCAATACGTCTACGCCGGGCCGGACCCGAGCGATTCGAGCAAGGGGCTGATCCACGTCGATGGCATGCCGGAGTACCCGACGCCCGCGCCGCTCAGCAGCCTGTCGAAGATGCCGCCGAGCGGGAAGGAACCCGACGGCATCCCGACCGACGTGTTCGACGTGGCCCACGGCGCGATGGACGGACAGTTCAGCCCCGAAACCATCGAGAACATCCACCAGCAGGCGCTCCTCTACCACGACGATCAGGGCTTCGACTGGGGGTCGGCCTACAAGACGGCGATCTCCGACGAACTGGGCTACAACAGCGTCGGCTCGACGCAGATTGCCGACAAGATCGCTGCCGGGCTCGCACCGACACCCGAGACGCCGACCGCGCCGCCGCCGGTCAACGAGGCGCACGCACAGGCCATCCGAGTCGCCGACAAGTGGATGAAGGACCACGGCGTACCGGACGAGACGATCAACACCGTCCACTACCAGGCGAAGGGCATCCTCGGCGACAACACCGACCCGTCGCCCGCCCAGGTTGCCACCGCGTATGAGAACGCAGCGATGAACAAGGAGGGGATAGACCACGCCTACGAGCTAGGCGACTCGATCACCGTGGCGCAGTTGACGGCACCGCCGCCGGACACCGCCGCGCAGGACAACGCGCACGCCAGCGCGCAGATCAAGGCGGCTCAATGGCTCGCGAGCAAGGGCGCAAACCCCGAGCAGATCGCTGCCGTACACGACACCGCCGCGAAGATCAAGCAGCCGCAGTATTCGTGGGGCCAGGTCTACGAGGCAGCCGCACCGACCCACGTCCACCTGACCGGCAAGGCCGCGCCGGGCGAGCTACAGGACGCCATCGACGGGCCGGGACACGCCGACTCCAACGGCGAGCACCTGAAGCAGGGCGACGTGGTGAACTGGTCCTCCACCTTCGGCGGCTCGATCCAGGGCGTCTACGACGGTGCCAGCGCCGACGACCCGACGAAGGCGCACGTGGTCGGCGTCGGCTTGCACGACGGCTCCACCTACAACGTCGATCCGACCGTGCTGACCAAGGACGCGACCGAGAGCCCGGTCACGCTCCCGAGCGCCGACACGCTGCCGCAGGGCACGCCGCCGACCGTGCCGGACACCGGCAGCAAGATCCCCGACTCGTGGGCGGAGCTATCGAGCTACAAGAAAATCTCCGGGCCGAAGGGAGCCAAGTCGGGCCAGTGGTACGAAGCGCCGGACGGCACCCGGCTGTACGTCAAGCCCGACGACGACGCCCACGCCTACAACGAGGTCGGTGGGCTCGCGGCATACCAGGCGGCAGGCTTCACGCCCGGCGTGGACTTCCCGCACGTCGCGGTGATGCACGACAACTACGGCCAGGCGTACATCGTCTCCCAGGCGATCCCCGGTACGACCGTGCCGAAGTCAGCCTCGTGGTGGGCGCAGCACCCGGAGGCCAAGAAGAACGCCGAGAAGATGTTCGGTGTCCACGCGCTGATCTCCCACTACGACGCGGTGGGAGCCAACCCGCAGGGCGGCTACGACAACCTGCTCGTGGGCGAGCACAACAACCCGGTCGTGATCGAGGCAGGCGGCGGCATGGCCTACTCGGGGCTCGGCTCACCGAAGCCGACGTGGAAACCGTCGTCGTCGCTGCTCGATGAGGTTCGAGGCGTCTCAGGGACCGGCGTGATCCCGAACCCGACGATGAAAACGGTCTACGGCGACCTGTCCGACTCGCGCATCGCCGAACTGCTCAACGAGACGCACCAGAACCTCGACCCGGCGAAGCTCGAATCGCTGTGGAAGCAACAGGGGATGCCGCAGGCGCAGATCGACCAGAACATCGCCGTGATCCAATCGCGGCTCGACCAAATCCCCAGCATCGTGGGCAGCCTGTCGCCACCCAAGCCACTGCCGAAGATCAAGCCGCCCGCGCCCGCCAAGCCGACGACGGCGAAGATCAAGCCGACCGGGGCGATCCCCGACATCGCCGACCTGCCCGTGACGCCGTTCCTCGGGCACAAGGACGGCTCCGGTACCCTGCACCCCAAGACGACGCTGCTGCAACCCGGCGAGTCGTTCAAGGACAAGGACGGCAGGCTCGGGACGGTCGTCTCCAACGGTCCGGAGGGGCTGGTGGCGATGATGGCGAACCCGGACGATCCAGGCGGACCGCAGAAGCAGATCACGATTGCCCATAACTTCATGCACAAGGGCAACGTCCGCCCGACCCGCGTGGTCAAGGTCTAGCGCACGTCTCGCGCTAGAATCTGGGGCATGTCTGACGCACTGGAAATCCCACCCGAGTACGAACCGAACCCGGCGCAGATCCCGGTCTGGGCAACCGACCTCGACCGCTTCCGGATCTGCTTCGCGATGACGCGGGCAATCGCACACCGCGACGACCCCGTGTTCACCAAGCAGCTTTACGACGGCGACATCGACACGGGCGATGCGCTCGCGCCGCCGCATCCTGACACCGACGCAGGCAGGCTCAGGGCTCAGCAAAGCGAGCACGACTAGCACAGGTCACGTGCTAGGCTAGGGGTAATCCCGACCCCTACAGAGGAGGAACGAAGTGCCCGCACCTGCGGATTACGTCCACATGCTCGCGCTCGATCTGGAGCAACTCGCAGCACGAGCGCACCAACTCGCTGGCGCGCTGCGCGTAGCCGAGTGGCAGCCGACCGAACTTGCGGACGGCACCGACACCGAGCGCGTCTCCGCCGAAGGCAAGCCGCTGTGCGTCGGTGATCGCGTCAAGATCACCGGCTCGAACCGCTACGGCGAGCCCGGCGGCATCGTTCGTGGCCCCGGTCCCGACCTGATGGACGGCAGGCCGCGCGTCCACGTGGCGCTGGACGACGGAGCCGACGACACCTACACGCCAGCCGCCGAGCGCGTCCGGCACATCGCCGTTTAGCAGGCGATTCGCGAGCGACCCTCGTGCCTTCACGGTGCGGGGGTCGTTTGTCGTTCCGGGCAGAATCGGTCGTAGGCTGAGGGCGTGGATGTGGACACGCTCCAACGAGCGATGCCAGGGCTGAGCCGCAGCACCGCACAGTCCTACCTGCCGCACATGGAGAAGGCGATGATCGAGCACGGCATCACCACGCTGCCGCGCATCCAGATGTGGCTGGCGCAGGTCGGCCACGAAAGCCTCAGCCTGCGCTACATGGAGGAAATCGCCAGCGGTCAAGCCTACGAAGGACGGCGCGACCTCGGCAACGTCCAGCCCGGCGACGGCAGGCGCTTCAAAGGCAGAGGCCCGATCCAACTCACAGGCAGGCACAACTACACCGCCGCCGCCAAGGCGCTGAACCTGCCGCTGGTCGAAAACCCGGCGATGGCAGCCGAGCC